>Ga0316203_1000232_pt1 | contig 88383 bp, 61 predicted proteins | sample 6monrhotite_MG_FD_204940 | JGI IMG/M metagenome (GOLD analysis project Ga0316203, IMG submission 204940) | Microbial mat bacterial communities from mineral coupon in-situ incubated in ocean water Damariscotta River, Maine, United States -... | ecosystem: Environmental > Aquatic > Marine >... | reverse complement strand
GGGACTTTACACCCAGCAGCTGGCCGTAGTGCTCTTCTAGTTCCATGATTATTAATCCAAGGTTAGGTTGGCTACTGAAAATCTCAATTTTAACGGATATTTCACACTAATCTACGAAGAACCATAATTAAAGAGATGAAGTTTACTTACTTCGTTTAGAGCTTACCAGCAAGACAATCTGAATCGAAAAATTTAGCGCGGCCTGCGCCATGCAAAGGCGCCCATCACAAAATAGCCTGCGCCCTCAATACCATACCGCTATGAAAAACAGGTGCCATAGACAGCTTACCCTACTCGTCAAATACAATTAATTGAACGAACTAAACCTTTTCTGTGAAATAATAAACCCTGACTGAAAACACATCGGATAACGACACATGATTTTAATACTCGCGCCGGATACAGACCCACAGGGCAACGATTACCGCCGTCTGATGGATCACCTTAATAACCTGCCATCTGTCGAGCACCGCGTACACCGGGTAAAGGGATCACAGCAGACCCTCACCGAGATCTACCTGATCGGTGACACTCATGCCCTGAATATTGATGACATGAGCACACTCCCTTGCGTTGAACGTGCCGTACGCATCTCAGAAGAGTACCGCGTACTGGGTCGCCACAAGGATGATACTCGTACCTGTTCATTCGAATACAACGGCATCACCTTCGGCCAGGATAATCTCAATGTGTTTGCAGGCCTGTGCGCAGTCAACACCCGCGAGCATGTTGAGGCAATGATGAAGATTCTGCAGGAAAACGGCCAGCAGTGCACACGTATGGGAGCCTATAAACCTCGCACCAACCCCTACTCATTTCAGGGCTTCGGCAAAGCATGTCTACCATATGTTTTCGAACTTGCCGGTAAATACGACATCAAAGTGATCGCGATGGAGATCACCCACGAAAGTCATATCGATGAAATCAATGAAGCATTAGAACAGACTGGCAACCCAACCGGCGTGATGTTTCAGATCGGTACCCGTAATACTCAAAACTTTGAGTTACTAAAAATCGTCGGACGCCAGCAGAAGCACCCTGTACTACTGAAACGCGGTTTTGGCATTACACTGGAAGAGTCTCTTAATGCAGCTGAATACCTGGCCAGCGAAGGCAATAGCAATGTGATCTTTGGTCTGCGCGGCATGAAGACCAATATGGGTGACCCGCATCGTAACTTTGTCGACTTTGCTCATGTGCCAGTCGTTAAACGCCTGACGCGTATGCCAGTCTGTATCGACCCCTCTCACTCAGTTGGCTCACGCGATATCGCACCCGATAACATTCTGGATGTGATGCACGTTACCGCTCAGGGGATTATCGCAGGTGCTAACATGGTACTGGTTGATTTTCATCCAGAACCAAAAAAGGCATTGGTTGATGGACCACAGGCATTAACGCTCAAAGAGCTACCCTACTTTCTCGAAGATATCCGTATCACACGAGAGGCCTATAAACAGCGCGTTGCGCTAGCACCTAATTACCATATGCGATAAAACCTTAATTTCGAGTTAAATTGACTGGTATCGATATTGCCCTTAAGACAAAACACTATCATGTTAATATACCCGATGAGTAAATAACCATGACATTGACACCACTTAAAATAGCGCTATTAACTGTCTCTGATACTCGCAATGAAGCAACAGATCAATCTGGAAAATACCTCACTGAGCAGATCACATCAGCAGGCCTTGCGATGGCTGAAAAGAAAATCATTCTGCCCGATGATATCTATCAGATACGCGCGCTGGTTTCACGCTGGATAGCGGATGACAACGTACAGGTCGTCGTCATCAGCGGTGGCACAGGGCTAACTGGCCGCGACGGTACCCCGGAAGCGATCAAACCACTGCTCGATAAAGAGATCGAAGGCTTTGGTGAGCTCTTCCGTATGCTCTCGTTTAATGAGATCAAGACCTCAACGATACAATCACGCGCACTGGGAGGCATTGCTAACGCCACCTTTATTTTCTGTATACCCGGATCACCCGGCGCATGCAGAACAGCCTGGGAAGGTATCCTTAAAGGCCAGCTAGACAGTCGCAATAAACCTTGTAATTTTGTCGAATTGATCCCCCGACTGCGCGAGATTTAACCATCACTACCCCAGCGACTTTATTAAACGCCAACGAAGCACTGGCACGCCTACTGGCACAGGCGCGCACGGTCGAGCAGGTCGAATATTGCCCGCTTTCGAACGCGCTAGGGCGCGTGCTTGCCAAACCGCTAGTCGCACCTCACCCCATTCCGCCAACAGATAATAGTGCAATGGACGGCTATGCCCTACGTCATAACAACCTGTCGACACAAGGCTCAACAACACTGCCCATTTCACAACGCATTGCTGCTGGTGATGTCCCTACTGCACTAGAAGATAATAGCGTTGCGCGCATATTTACCGGCGCAGCGATTCCCACTGGCGCAGACACGGTCATACCACAAGAACAGAGTCATACTGAGAATGAGCATGTCACTTTTGATATGCCAGCCCACTGTGGCCAACATATTCGACGCAAGGGTGAAGATATTGAACAAGGGAGTTCTTTCCTCTCTGCCGGCTATCGCATACAGTCACAGGCAATGGGGTTAGTCGGCGCAAATGGTATTGCCACTATCCCTGTCTTTCGTCGTTTAAAGGTCGCGCTGTTATCAACCGGCAATGAGCTACTCATGCCCGGTACCACATTACAAAATGGTAAGCGCTACAACGCCAACCACTTCACATTAATCGGGCTTTTGCAGGCACTCGACTGTGAAGTCATCGATCTGGGCACCATTTCTGATGAATTACCAACCACCATTAAGACCTTTGAAACAGCGGCAACTGACGCAGACCTGATCATCAGTAGCGGCGGCATCTCGGTCGGAGAAGAAGACCATATTAAGAATGCAATTGAACAGCTAGGAAGACTGGAGATCTGGAAACTCAACATCAAACCAGGGAAGCCACTCGCCTTTGGTACAATTAACGACACCCCGCTTTTTGCCCTGCCCGGCAACCCGGTCTCACTATTTGTCACCTTCTGCCTATTTACTCGCCCTTATCTTCTGCGCATGCAGGGTGTCGAGCAGGTTCACCCCCAAACTATTAAAGTCCGGGCCCAGTTTAATCATAAAAAAAATAGCACGCGACAGGAGTACGTACGCTCACGTTTAACAACCACTGAACACGGCAGTGAAATTCATACATTTGATAAACAGGGCTCAGGCATTTTAAGCTCAACCGTGTGGGCAAATAGCCTGGCCATCATTCCCCCTGGCAGCGTCATAACACCTGGCGACCTGATCGAAGTAATCCCCTTCAACGAACTCATCACATGAACGCCATTGACGAGATGAAACCTGGCAAGGTCACCGCTGTCATATTGGCAGGGGGTAAAGGGCGCCGCATGGGTGGAGTTGACAAAGGGCTGATTGAACTTGACGGTAAACCATTGATAGAACATGTCATCACACGCATCCGGCCTCAAGTTGACCAACTCATCATTAGTGCCAATCGTAACATTGAACGTTACCAGCGATACGGCTACCCGGTAATGACCGATCAGATCAAAAACCAGGGGCCACTTGGTGGCATTCTTGCTGCACTACAACAATGTCAAAGCGACTGGCTTTTAACCCAGCCGTGCGATACCCCTTACCTTCCATCAGACCTGTTATTTCGCTTTCACAATACAAGCATGCAAACGCCAGCCACACTTTATACTGTACATGATGGTCATCGCAGCCAGACGCTCTTTTCAATGGTCCATCAAAGCTTAGCCAAACCATTACAAGAATACCTAGACTCAGGCAACCGAAAGGTCGCCTTGTGGCTTGATCAACAAGACGCTATTTGCGTCAATTTTTCTGACCAGCCAAATGCTTTCGTCAACATCAACACAAATGAGGCATTGAAAAACATCCAAAATAAACCTGATCACTTCCAGTTTAAAGAAGTATCCAGTCACATAAAGTGACGGTGTGCCACCAGGTTTATCTGATAGAACTGAACCAACATACAGATCCGGACGTTTCGCTGCCAGTCGTGTCGCATCCGCCGCTTTACGGTCAGCAGCAGCTTCCTAGAAATTTCCCTCAAAATGAGCGGCGGTTGCGGTCAATCTTTGCTTTCAGGTTAATGCCCATACTTGGTTTTTCAACCTCGTCAAATGAGAACTGATTATAAGAGGCGCTATTATTAAGCAACTCTTTCAACTTAAAATATTTCAACTCACTTGTCGTCACAACACTCAAAATGGTATTGAGACTAAATACTGCGGCAGGTACCAATACACTAGCGAGGCAACCCTCTTCCTCTGGAATCAGGATAGAGCGGTAATATTCACCCTCTTCACCCGCACCCTTTATCGACCTTACCGCAATGGTTTCTGCACGATTAGAGAGGATTTGCACACCACAGCGAATATCATGATCTGGTAACATCACCAACCAGCGTACCACACCCGTTTGCCACTGTAGTGGTTGATCACCACCTAGCGAAATCGCCACCACCTTTCCAACCGCGAGCGATGCTTCTGATTGCTTACTGTCGCAGACAATTGACATACCACCAGCACCGGTATCAACCTGAACACAATCGATCACCTGTAACTCCGTGTTTTCCTGACGCGCCTGCTCAATTACTGACGTTGAATAAACTTTCTCCCAGGGATCTCTACGACTATTTTCATCAAATTGAGAAACGCGATTACCACTTAAATTAGCCTTTGCTCGCGCCTCAATGACATCTTTCTCCCACGGGCTATCCTCTTCAGGAACCAACGTAAGTGCCCCTGAAGGGTCGCCAACATCATTCCATTCCGCATCAAAACGTAATTCATCGTGCTCTGGGTTAAAGTGCCTTTGATTACTCAGGCCACGATGACATTCATGCAGCCCTGTAATCAACTTTATCACGGTATTCATCGGTTCACGAACAGCACCGCGCTCACTACGCACCCCCCAGGTAAATCGCAATCGAATATACATCGCCTGCGTTGCTCTGGCACTGAGCATATTATTACCCTCCATACTCTGCTCAGTCAGCACATCAATCTGGTCATCAAGGTGTTCCAGTAAACGCGAGAGATTAAACAGACGCCCATTGAGAAATTTAATCGGTTTTTCAGAGAACACATGATTAGCCGGTTCATCAATGCCAAGATCAACAATCACACCTTCACAAAAAGAGTCATCGAGTTTTGACAAAGTAGTAAACCTGGACCAGGCAGCCAGTAGCCTATAAACTGTTTCGGCTTCACCCATCATAAGCCGTGACATATCAGCAAGCGATAGTAACAAAATTTTTTTGTAGAGCTCATTAATGGAGGTAGACTCCTCGCCACGCGCCGCATTACCACTGATGGTAATATCCAGCACCCCCATCTGTTCAGAAATCACAAAGAGCTTATGAAAATCGTGCCAGACACCTTTAGCCGGCGACTGATAGACGAGAAATCGTTCAATCAATCCCAACGACATATAGTGCATCGCCTTCACAATTGAAAAGAAAAGCGCCTTTTTATTTTGAGTAAGCAGCCCTCTATTATCAACCAGGTCACTCACGATTATCTTATGGCCTGTCGCACATTCCACAAATAGTTCCTGCGCCTGTATCTTTATCTCCAGCTGTTTTTCGCTCAATGGTAACGATTGGCTTTCATAGTTTCTCGGCATAATCCGGTGCAGCTTATCAACTCGCGTCGACAACAAACTCATCATCTTAATCCGCTTAGTCACCTCAATCTGATGCCGATTAAGCGCGTGCAACAGCTCAACCATTGGCACACAACTTCCGGCAAAATCAAATGTTGGCAGCGCTGCGATCCACTCTTTGATAGCAGACTCACTCACATCAACCGGGATTGATGTGCCATCAGATCTTGGCGGGATATTTAAAAACTTCCTTTTCATCTACACTCACGCGCTAAACAATAGAATAAAACATATAAAGCATTATCTTTTTTAAATTTAGCGGCACAAAAGTCTATGATCTTAAGGGGGTTTAAGTTGATTCAGGGCAAATTTAGCGCCCTTTCCCTGAAAATAGAAAATTCCGTACATCTACCGTTAAAACAGCGTAATAGTCTTCTTTTCACAGGCATGCTGAAAGCGTCTATTCAAGCTGACAGTTAACACCACGAGCCACCTGCCACAGCCCCTTCTGATCAGGTATAATGTTGAGCATTCAATTAGATACACGTTTTAGTGAGGCGTCCATGCAGGAAAATCAAGCCCAGGTAGCGATCGTTATGGGCAGTAATAGCGACTGGCCAGTGATGCGCCAGGCTGCCGAATCACTCGCTAATTTTGGCGTTGCCTATGAGGCACAGGTGGTCTCAGCCCACCGCACCCCGGAATTGATGTTTGAATTTGCTAGCGAAGCCCAGGCACGCGGTATCAAGGTGATCATCGCTGGTGCTGGCGGCGCGGCTCATCTGCCCGGTATGATCGCCGCCAAGACCATCCTACCGGTACTCGGCGTGCCAGTCCCCTCTCGCTATCTTAAGGGACAGGATTCACTGCTCTCGATCGTGCAGATGCCCAGGGGCGTGCCGGTTGCTACCTTCGCCATTGGTGAGGCGGGCGCAGCCAATGCCGCTCTGTTTGCGATCTCGATGCTGGCCAATGGAGATGCGGTACTCGCGCAAAAACTGGCCGATTTCCGTGAAACTCAAAAAGAGCGGGTCTTCGCGATGACACTCGACGACAAACCATGAGCCAGTCCGTTATCGCTCCACCAGCGGCACTCGCACTGCTCGGTGGCGGCCAACTCGGCCGCTTTTTCGTTCATGCCGCGCATGAGCTAGGCTATCAAGTGATTGTACTCGACCCCGATGCCAATGCGCCCGCCGGTAAGGTCGCCGACGACCATATTGTCGCCAGTTACGATGACCAGACAGCACTGACACAACTGAGCCAACGGTGCGCAGCCGCCACTACCGAATTCGAAAACGTGCCCGCCGCAGTGCTTGAACAGCTTGCGCAGACCATGCCTGTTTCACCATCTGCCAATGCTGTCTCCATTGCCCAGGATCGAATCCGCGAAAAGACCTTTCTACGTGACAACGGCTTTAACACCGCGCCGTTTATTCCGGTCGAAAACGAAAGTGACCTTGACAGCGCAAGTGATGAGCTCTTTCCTGCGATCCTTAAAACCGCCCGTTTTGGTTATGACGGTAAAGGGCAGGCCAGCGTCTCATCGCTTGAAGAGGCCAAAACCGCGCAACGTGAATTTGCTATTCCCTGCGTACTCGAAAAAATGCTGCCACTCGACCTTGAAGTATCGGTGGTACTCGCCCGTAGCGCAGATGGTCAATACAGCTGTTTTCCGCTGGCCGAGAATGGCCACAGCAATGGTATCCTTGATGTCACGGTGGTGCCTGCTCGCACCACATCGACACTACAACAACAGGCAGAACAGATGGCCAGTGAACTCGCCGCCAGACTTGGCTACGTCGGGGTGCTCACCGTAGAGTTCTTTATCAGTGATGGCCAACTGCTAATCAACGAGATCGCACCACGCCCACATAACAGCGGCCACTATACCGTTGATGGCTGCGTCACCAGTCAATACGAACAGCAGTTGCGCGTGCTGTGCGGCCTGCCACTCGGCGCAGCAACACTGCATAGTCACTCGGTAATGGTTAACCTGCCAGGTGACCTGTGGTTTCAACAGGGCGATCAAAGCCATGAACCTAACTGGTTACGATTGAATCAAATTCCCAACCTGAAGTTACATCTCTATGGCAAGGCGTCTGCACGCCCCGGACGTAAGATGGGGCACTTTACCGTGATCGATCAAGATGCTGAAACAGCGTTTGCTAGCGCCATGGCTGCGCGCAAGGCGATCGGTATTCCAGATTAATCCAACACCAGGTGGACAGACCTGCCATCCACCCTGCTCCTATTCCGGTTCGCGCTGATTTACATTATATAAGCGATCAATATAGTATGTGATAAATACTATTAATAATGACCTGAAAAGGATCACAACATGTATGGACTATGTGCGGGATCGACCTACCGGAAAAAGCTGAGCGATCTGCTTTTTAGTGCAGCCCTTGTCACAACACTGGCTGGCAGTATCTCAGTTGCGCATGCGGCAGACCCGCACCAGATGATTGATCACAACGGCAGCGCTGACAATAGCTGCATCGTCCCCAATCAGTGGTACAACCCGGATGACATGGGGCTTATCGATCGCAACAAGTTCCTCAGAGACGCAGCCAAAGGGCGTGTTGCGTTGCTCGGTGAACATCATGCTCAGGGCGATCACCAACGTTGGGCGCTTCACACACTGGTAGCGCTACATGCACTCAACCCCAACATGGCGATTGGCTTTGAGATGTTTCCGCGCAAGGCACAACCGGTGCTTGATAAATGGATCGCCGGTGAACTCACCGAAGCCGAGTTTCTTGAGCAGTCCAACTGGCAGAAATACTGGAACTTTGATTCCCGCTATTACATGCCGTTATTTCATTTCGCACGCATGAACCAGATCCCGATTCACGCCCTTAATGTCAGTAAGGATCTGCTTAAAAAAGTACGTAAAGCGGGGTGGCAAAACATCAAAGCGGAAGATCGCGAAGGGGTGGCCGACCCGGCACCACCGGGTGACGGTTATAAAAACCTGCTGATCGCTATCTATCAACAACATGGCGCACACAAGCCCGGCGCAAAAAAAGGCGAACAGGATACCGCTGCCGCTCTCAAAAGCCCCGGATTCAAGCGCTTCCTGCAAGGACAAACCCTGTGGGATGCAGCGATGGCCCAGATCATCTTTCACGAAACTCAACAAAACCCGTCGCTACTCTTTGTCGGCGTGATGGGTAGCGGCCATGTCATTAACGATTACGGCATCCCCGACCAGCTCAAATCACTCGGCCAGCGCGAGGTCACCACCATGATCGCATGGCATGACGATTTCGGCTGCGAAGGGATCGACGGCCAGTTCGCCGACGCCATCATTGGTATGCAGATACCAGAAGAAGCCGCTCAACCAAAACCAAAGCTGGGCGTCTACCTTGAAGAAGACGAAGGTAAAGTGAGCATCGCCAAACTGGTCGAAGGCAGTGTCGCCACAGCGATCGGTCTGCAAAAAGGGGATATCTTTGTAAAGGCCGCCGGTAAAAAAATCACCCGCATGATTCAGGTGATCGCCATCGTTCAGCGCACTACTCACGGCACATGGTTGCCGCTTTTGATGAAACGTGGCGATAAAGAGATTGAGGTTATCGCCAGGTTTGCGCCTCTGGAAGCGGATGAATAGGCATACGCTTTTCAAGCGGTTTAGCGCGCAATAAACAGAAAAACGGTGAAATTACCCAAATAAGAGGTGCAGAGTAAAATCAGGTTGACCTGTCAATATCTGATGGCATTTCAATACCTGATCTTTCTCTGCTGCCGGTTCACCCATCAGCGCATTCAGCCGTTACCCTCTTGGTTTCATCCCTTTTCTCTGCGCAAAACTTAAGCCGATTAGCCCCAATGCCAATAAGGCAATGCTGGTAGGCGCCGGCACAGATATCGATTTGTCAGATATCGATTTGTCAGATATCGATTCGTCTGAGAGCGTGCCACTCTGGATGAAGACTGCAGAATCGATCCAATTATCCCAACCACCATCAGCAATAACAAATTCAAGCGTATGCTTGCCTGCTGATAAATCGAACAATGATGCTGTAAAAATATCGGTAAAGCCATCGTACTCAATATCATATGCCCCTGCCCCATTATCATTAAAATACGCGCTGTTGGGGTTTTCATTGAAATTATTGACATTTGCTACAGTAACAGGCGTTGAATCAGTACCTGTTACAAACGCAAGGTTTTCGTTGTCAAGAAAAAGAGCAAAGGCATCATTTTGCCCCCAACCGTCAGGTCCGTCATATTCCTCTGATGCCAAGACAAAGTTAAAGAAGATATCGTCACTACTAGTAGTAAACTCAACTGTTAGCGATGCAGCATCATGAGTACTTATTCCTATCAAAGACTCAAGAGCTGAATGCCCGTCAAGACCATGGCGTGTGTCCGTTTTCTTTGGACTATTTGGCCCTACAGCATCACTGGCATAACCTGTAGTGAGAATAATGCCTGACTCGATTCCGATACTGCCTGCCCCACCTGTGAACGTTCCAGATGCTTCTGAATGCCCGGAGTAAGTCACTTTGTCTATGGTTACACCTGACCCAAACAGTCTATCCGAAAGTGTTGCTGCATTATTCGTTGTGGTTATTTCTAATGCTGAAACAGATGCAGAAATGCCCAATGCAATAACTGCCCCTGATATTGAAAATATCTTTTTCATGTACATGCCCTTACCTAATGAATTGCTGATAAATAGATGAATAATCCATCTTATTATAAACTAAAAGCAAATTACATACCAATAAGATAATCAACAATTAAAACAGTTAATTATAAACATATAAAAACTATATTCAGTCAGAGTGTAAAGAAAACTGACTAAAAGTGATCGAACGATTTCTCGACATTGGTCCTCACAGTATTCTGAGTAAGAATCGCAGCAATCATCACCTCGAACGCTGTCTCGGCAGGCCACCACTGTTGCAGGCCATATTGGGTAAGTAATTTAACGATAGAATCTATCTATGTAGCTCGGACTGAGCTTCCAGCGAAATCCAGGAGGGCAGTGCCACGAACCCCGGGTTTCGCTGGAAGCTCAGCCCGGGCTACACATTTATATTACTGCCTGATGTTACGCACACCTCAGATAGCCTGCGGTCTATCGTGGCCCGAAAAAATCGCAACCCCTTATTTCATATTGATTCATAATAACCGGTACGTAACATCAGTTACTTCTTTTTAGCTGGCTTCTTTCGCCGTGCGACCGGTGCATACCCTTTCTTTGGACTAGCGCGTTTTTTACTACTCTTAGGTTTTTCATCCAGCTTCGGTTTTACCGGTGCTTTGGTACGCGCATCACTACGACCATGTCTTTTTTCAATCGCAGGCATGTCGACAGTTCGTAACAGCTTATTAAGACTTGCCATATCGAGATCGACAAACTTGCCTGCTGAAAGCCCGCGCGGCAAAATGATATCGCCAAAGCGTACTCGGATCAGGCGACTGACAGTCACACCTTGCGATTCCCATAGACGGCGCACTTCACGCTTACGCCCCTCTTTAATAATCACGTGGTACCAGTGGTTGGCACCCTGCCCACCGGCATCTCGAATGGTGTCGAACGCGGCCATGCCATCTTCAAGCTCAACCCCTTCGCGCATCTGTTTGATCATGTCGCGATCAACTTCACCCAATACACGCACTGCGTACTCTCTTTCCATACCGCTCGACGGATGCATCAGTTTATTGGCAAGCTCACCACTGGTGGTGAGCAACAACATGCCGCTGGTGTTGATATCAAGGCGCCCTACCGCCACCCAGCGACCACCACGCAGTTTAGGCAGGTTGTCATAAATCGTAGCGCGCCTTTCTGGGTCATTACGGGTGCAAATTTCACCTTCAGGCTTGTGATAGAGAATCACTTTAAGTGGCAGCTCATGTTTAAACTTCAGGCGTAGTTGCTTGCCATCCAGCAGTACTTTGTCATCTTCGGTGATGTGAATACCGAGCGTTGCCTCTTTACCATTGACGGTGATGCGGCCTTCCTGCACCCACGCCTCGACCTGGCGGCGCGAGCCGTGCCCGGCCTGCGCCAGCGCTTTTTGAATTCGTTCACTCATAAATTATCTCAACCCACCCTGGCAGCAAGTGGGTCTTCACTATCCTTTGGTTCGTCGTCACTCGACGTTATTTCTGTTTCAGGCTCTGCCACCTCAGCAGCTGGATCGGCGACTGGCTCCACTACAGCGTCAGATTCACTACTCTCTTCTTCAACCACTGCCGCTTCATTAACAATATTGCTCTCTTCATTCCGGCAAGGTTCAACAGCACTATTTTCAGCAGCAGATGCCTCATCCTGTTCATTATCGACCTCAGCCACAGCCTCTTCTGTTGTATCAACACTGCCAGAGACCTCCGCGCCTTCTTCAGCAGCGGGCTGTTCACCCTCAGTCGCATCGGCATCGTTGGCGGCTTCACCTTCTGCCGCAATACCATCCATCTTCAGCTCCAGCTCACGTTGAATCGAATCAAGGCTACGAATTTCAGCCAGAGGCGGTAGCTCACTCAGACTCTTAAGGTTGAAGTAATCGAGAAACTGGCGCGTGGTGCCATACAACGCAGGTTTACCTGGCACATCACGATGTCCAACCACGCGTACCCATTCACGCTCAAGTAATGTTTTAATAATCGACGAGCTGACCGCGACGCCGCGCACATCCTCAATCTCGGCACGTGTGACCGGTTGGCGATAGACAATCAGCGACAGTGTTTCGAGCAGTGCGCGCGAGTAACGCGATGGACGCTCCACATCGAGCCGCGAGAGCCACTGCCCCAGCTCTAGTTTCGCTTGGTAGCGGTAGCCGCTCGCCACCTGCTTCAGCTCAACACCACGTGTTTCACATTCCGCTGCCAGCTCTTCCAGTACCGCATTGATCTCTTCGCGCCCAATCTTCTCGTCTTCGGTGAAGATGCGCAGCAGGTAATCCATCGAGGCGGGGGTATCTGCGATCATAATCGCGGCCTCAATGATATTTTTAAGCTGTATTTGATTCATCTGGCTCGTGAACATTGTGCGGTGCCTTTACGTAGATGGGGCCAAAATTTTCAGTCTGTACCAGCTCAAGCAGTGATTCTTTCACTAACTCCAGGATCGCGAGCAGTGCAACCACCACCCCCATACGCCCCTCTTCCGGGGTGAACAGCGCTGAAAAATCGGTGAATTTTGCAGTGTTTACGAGATCGAGTACTTCCGTCATGCGCTCGCGCACCGACAACGGCTCCATCTTGATTTGATGATGGGTGTACATATCCGCCCGCGCCATGATCTCCTGGAAGGCGAGCAGGATATCTGACAGCTCAACCTTCGCTTCCAGTCGTACCACATTGCTCTCAGGGGCTTTGATTGAAACCGGAAAGATATCGCGATCGACACGCGACATCCCTTCGATCTCTTCGGCAGATTGTTTGAAGCGTTCGTACTCCTGCAAGCGACGAATCAACTCGGCACGCGGGTCATCCTCTTCGCCCACCTCTATCGGGCGTGGCAACAGCATGCGGGATTTGATCTCCGCCAGCATCGCCGCCATCACCAGGTACTCCGCCGCCAGTTCGAGGTGCAGCTCTTTCATCAGCTCAACATATACCATGTACTGGCTAGTGATCTCGGCAATCGGAATATTGAGGATATCGAGGTTCTGACGTTTGATCAGATAAAGCAGCAGATCAAGCGGCCCTTCAAAGGCCTCCAGAAAAACCTCCAGCGCATCGGGCGGAATATAGAGATCCTGCGGCGGCTCGCTGATGCTCTTGCCCTGCACGATGGCAAAGGGCATCTCCTGCTGAGTGGGCGGCTGTACAACCGTCTCTTCCTCCTCAGTATCGAGCCCCGGATTAATACCAGAAACCATCTTAGATAGAGCCTCTAACTTGTTGATTAATGGTTATCTGCAAGCCCCATCACCTCTCTAACTTCATCCAGTGTTTCACGCGCCACTTCACGTGCACGCTCACTACCTTCAGCGATAATATTGCGCACCAGGTTAGGGTTCTCGATGTATTCCATCGCCCGCTCATGGATCGGTGCCTGTTCTGCGATTACAGCATCGATCACCGGTTGTTTGCAATCAATACAACCAATACCCGCGCTACGACACCCTTCAACTACCCACTGACGGGTATCATCGGAAGAGTAGATCTGATGGAAGCCCCACACCGGACAGACCTCGGGATTACCCGGATCGGTACGACGTACACGTGCCGGGTCGGTTTGCATGGTGCGCATCTTCTTCTCAACCACCTCAGGCGCTTCGCGCAGGCCAATGGTGTTGCCATACGACTTCGACATTTTCTGCCCATCCAGCCCCGGCATCTTAGAGGTTAGGGTTAGCAGCGCCTGCGGCTCAGGCAGGATGATCTTGCCGCCGCCCTCGAGGTAACCAAAGAGTCGTTCACGGTCGCCCAGCGTAATATTCTGCTGTGTCTCCAGCAACGCGCGTGCCTTCTCTAGCGCCTCGTGGTCACCCTGCTCCTGGTAATCTTTACGCAATCCCTTATAGAGCTTCGCATTTTTCTTACCGATTTTTTTAACCGCCTCTTCTGCCCGTTCGACAAAATCCGCTTCACGACCGTACTGGTGATTAAAGCGACGCGCCACTTCACGGGTCAACTCAACATGCGCCACCTGATCTTCGCCGACCGGCACCTGCCCGGCTTTATAGATGAGAATATCGGCACTCTGCAATAGTGGATAGCCGAGGAAGCCGTAGGTATCGAGGTCTTTCTCTTTAAGCTTCTCCTGCTGATCTTTATAGCTTGGCACACGTTCCAGCCAGCCCAGCGGAGTGATCATCGACAGTAACAGATGCAACTCGGCATGCTCCGGCACCCGAGATTGAATAAAGAGACTGGCCGCACCAGGGTTGACGCCCGCGGCAAGCCAGTCGATCACCATCTCCCAGATGCTATCACCAATCGCTGCGGTGTTGTCATAGTCCGTAGTCAACGCATGCCAGTCTGCGACGAAGAAAAAGCACTCATATTCGTGCTGTAACTTCACCCAGTTTTTCAAAACACCGTGGTAGTGGCCGAGATGCAGCCTGCCTGTCGGACGCATTCCCGAGAGTACACGATTCTTTTGAGAAGCCGTAGTAATCAATCAGTTATCCTCTTAATTTAAACAAATACTTTATCTTCTACAGGCCAAATAAAATAAATATCTGACTTTGCAGGTAGTTAATCGGTGGCCATAACATCTTGCCTAGCACACCCATCACCATCAATCCGAGCAGGATCACAAAACCCCAGCGCTCAAGACGGTTAAACTGCCAGGAGAGTTTATCCGGCAGCAGCGAGGCGACAATTCGTCCACCATCGAGCGGCGGCATTGGCAATAGATTCAGCACCATCAAAATCAGATTAATCGTAATCCCGGCACCGCCCATGTAGATCAGTGGTAACGCGATCACCTCGGCACTGCCTGCTATCGCCAGCACCAGACCGAGCTTCAATATTCCCGCCCAGATCAACGCCATCAGCAAGTTACTCATCGGCCCTGCCAATGCTACCAATGCCATATCACGCTTGGGGTTTTTCAGATTCTCCCAGGTCACCGGTACAGGCTTGGCCCAGCCAAAGATAAAACCACCCATCACCAGCAACAGACCGGGAACCAACAGAGTACCAATGGGATCGATATGCTTAACCGGGTTTAACGTCAGCCGCCCCAGCATCTTTGCAGTGCTGTCACCAAGCTTTAGCGCCACCCAACCGTGGGCGACCTCGTGTACCGTAATCGCCAATATCACCGGCATCGCCCAAACAGCGATGCGTTGCAGCAAGCTCAATTCTTCCATAAATCGATTATAACCTTATTAGAACGATGATTTTAATCATTTTAGACAGGTTAAGCTGCTATCACCGAGGGATCACCAACACCACGACGTACAACAACCGGCACGTCACCTGTCAAATCGACCACGGTGCTTGGCTCATACCCCCCCCAACCACCATCAATCAACAGGTCTACCCGCTTACCTAATTGCACTACCATTTCGTCAGGATCGGTCAACGGCTCATCTTCTCCAGGTAAAGCTAGCGTAACGCTCATCATCGGCTCATCGAGCACACTCAACAGCGCCTGCGCGATGGGGTGCTCCGGCACGCGCAATCCAATACTCTTACGCTTGGGGTGCTGCAGACGGCGCGGCACTTCGCGTGATGCCGCCAGAATAAAGGTGTAGGGGCCGGGTGTGAGTGATTTCAGGCGGCGAAAGACCTGATTATCAACCTTGGCATACGTCGCCAGTTCTGAGAGATCACGACATATCAAAGTAAAGTTATGGTGCTCATCAAGCTCTCGGATACGTCGAATACGATCCATCGCCGACTTATTGCCGATCCCACAGCCCAGTGCGTAACAAGAATCAGTCGGATAGACGACCACCCCTCCCGCACGAATAATGCCGATGGCCTGATTGATCAAACGTAGCTGTGGGTTTTCCGAATGAATCCTAAGATGCTTCATTAAAACAATAACCTAGTAATATATCGTTACAATTTAGATTAAAAAATTAACCGCCTAAAAGACGACTAATCCCACCCTTGCCAGATCGGCGTACAGCCCTCTGGAAGCGCATGCACACGCCCCAACTTTGTCCAGTTATTATGCGGCGAATGAAAATCAGAACCAACCGAAGCAAGCAACTCCAGCTCCTGCGCATATCCCGCCATCAGGGTCGCCTCTTCCAGATTGTGGCTACTACAGGCAACTTCAATCCCCTCACCACCCAGCGCCTTGAAGTCCTTCAGGAATTCACGAAACAGCGTTCGACTCATCTTATATCGTGCCGGATGCGCCACCACCGCCTGACCACCCGCTTCGTGAATCCAGCTCAACGCTTCTTCTAGCGAGGCCCATTCAGATCCAACATAACAACGCTTCCCTTGCTGCAGATACTTTTTAAAGGCCTGCTGAACATCCTTCACCACGCCTGTCTCAACCAGATACATCGCGAAATGAGAGCGGCTCACCACCCCACTCGCCAACGCGCGTGCCCCTTTGTAAACATCGGGCATGCCTATCTTCTCGAATTTTACCCCGATCTCCTCCGCGCGACGCTCACGTTTGGCACGCAGCTCTAACAAGCCATCCTGCATGTCAGCATAGTTGCCATCGACGTTCAGTCCAACGATGTGAATCAGACGCTTACGCCAGCTCACCGACACCTCAATACCGGGTATAAAGCGAATACCGGCAGCCGCAGCAGCTTTGGCGGCTTCGGCATGGCCATCAGTGCAGTCATGATCGGTCAACGCAAGCACATCAACCTCATTTTCTGCGGCCAACTGCACCAGCTCTGTTGGGCTTAACACTCCGTCAGAAGCGGTTGAATGACTATGAAGATCGTAACAAATAGAGGGCAAGGTCTTGTTTCCCATTTTCGCGTGCTATACTCTTAAAACTGAATTTGAACGAGATATTATGACATGTCTACGCGTAACTCGCAGACCTAATCCTGTAAACAATGACTCAATACTCCAGCTAAAACCACTCAATTCCTATGAAATTTCTTGCTGACTTTTTCCCGGTCTTACTCTTTTTTGTCGCCTACAAGGTCTATGATATCTATGTAGCGACTGCCGTTGCGATTATCGCCTCATTTATACAGGTAACCGTCCACTGGCTAAAACATCGCCGCTTCGAAAATATGCATCTCGTCACTCTCGCTATTATGGTGGTATTCGGCGGTGCGACACTTTTACTACAGGATGAGATGTTCATTAAATGGAAGCCAACCGTCATCAACTGGTTATTTGCAGCAGTCTTTCTGGGCAGTCATTACATTGGGGAAAAGACCATCATCCAGCGCATGATGGGGCAAGCGATGACACTGCCGGATCAGGTATGGCTCAAACTCAATATCAGCTGGATCCTCTTTTTTGTAGCCATCGGCCTGCTCAATCTCTATGTTGTTTATAACTTCGACACGGACACCTGGGTCAATTTCAAACTATTTGGCCTAATGGGGATCACCTTCGCCTTTGTGATTTTACAGATTCCATTTTTGACGAAATATATCACGCCAGATGATGAAGCAAAACCTGATGACAGTGAAGGTAAGCCATAATGCTCTACGCCATTATCGCTGAAGACAGTGCAGACTCGCTTGAAAAAAGACTCGCCAGTCGACCCGCGCATGTCGAACGCCTCACCGCCCTAAAAGAGGCGGGACGCCTGATACTGGCAGGGCCACACCCGACCATTGATAATGAAGAGCCCGGCAGCGCCGGTTTTAGCGGCAGCCTGATCGTTGCAGAATTCGCATCACTGGAGCAGGCACAAAGCTGGGCAGACAAGGATCCCTACATTACTGCCGGTGTTTATAAAAAGGTAACCGTCAAACCATTTAAACAAGTACTGCCATAACAACATTCAACGACACACTTGAATAATCATCACGATCAGTTGTAGCATCAAATAACTCAGGTGGGGTCCCGACCTTAAATTTACCAGCACTGTGAAGGAACAGATTATGAAATCTCTAAAGCCTCTACCGGCAATATTGCTCGCCGCATCACTATGCGCTATTTCAACCGTTCAAGCTGAAGATGTGATTGTCGTCATCGATGGTAAATCAATCGACAGCACAACTTTCAATAACTATGCAGCAATGCGCACCCAGCAGGTGCAACACAAGGGTACAATATCGAACGAACAACGAGGCTTGCTGCTGCAGGAATACATTAATAGCGAACTGCTTTATAACGCGGCAATAAGTGAAGGCATTGATCAACTGCCTGAAGTAAAAGCCGGGATTGCGATGCAGACAAGGGCCCTGGTCATCAGTAGTGGTCTCAAAAATCACCTGGATAACACCCTCACGGAAGCGTTATTGATGGAGGCATACAATGAAAAGTATGGCAAAGGTAGTGATCAGTACCATATCAGGCATATTCTGGTTAAACATGAGTCAGAAGCTAACAATATAATCTCGGCGCTCAAACGCGGAGAGGATTTTAAAAAATTAGCGGGCACCAGTTCAATCGACCCATCCAGCAGTGATGGTGGCAGCCTGGGATGGATGGGCACTGATCTTATCCCGCCAGAATTCGCCAGCGTAGTTGCCACTTTAAAGGCCGGTGAATATGGTAGCTCCCCTGTAAAAAGCAGTTTTGGCTGGCATATTATTCAGTTGGATGAGCAGCGCTCTATCACGCCACCGCTGATTGAAGCCGTCACAAATAATTTAGCGGCATCCATACAGGACAAAGTTGTCAAAGAGTATATTGATAGCCTTAGAAACAAGGCGAAAATTGAAATCAAATAGCGTTAAACCTAAATTAATCAGTTGAATGGTCGCGAGAGTGACTCAAGTAATGGCGCGCATAGATAATGGCGCCGTCACAACCAGCAGAATCATCAACAACTAACTTGATGGGCAGTTGCTGGAGGTTGTCATGCATCAAGCCCTTATTACAAAACTGCTGAGCAAAAATCTTCTTTCTTGAAACAAGAAGAGACTCTATCTTTGCCGGAATGCCACCAACCAGATAAACAGCCGCGAGTGGGTAATAGTGCAGCACGATATCACCAACCACTGCGGCATAGATATCAATAAAGCAGCTTAATGTCTGTTCACACAAGGCGTCGTCTCCTGCTATCGCATGCTCACTAATCAGTTGCGCAGGATCGCCTGATTGCAGTGCCAGCCCTATCGAACGGGCTTGAGGCAGGCCAACCTCGTCCCGGAAAAACTGGTAAATCGTATAGATACCGCGCCCGGACAACAACAACTCTACGCTGACATGAGATTGCTGCCGCTGCATCCAGCTCAGTAATCGCACCTGCACCTCATTACCAGGTGCAAAAGCGGCGTGCCCTACTTCACTACTCAGTACCCGATAGTGGTCACCCTGCCACACAAGGTGCGCAGCCCCTAATCCAGTTCCAAGCCCGATCACCACAGCATCCGCCTCAGCTGGAGGCTGATGATCACATCTCCCCTGCTTAATGCTAAGCATAGCTGAGTCGTTTAAAGAAGGAATAGCAAAGCCTGACGCAACAAGATCATTAATCAAGCAGATATGCTGCGTTTGCAAAGCGTTCGACAACGCTTGTTCAGTAATTTTCCAGGGCAAATTTGTGAGTGATGCAGAACCAGAGATAACAGGCCCCGCGACAGCAAGACAGGCCACATCTAATGGCAGCTTGATATCGTAGCAGGAAAGAAATGCCTCGATGACTTCAACGGCACTATTATAATCCCTGCTGGAGTAGCTTTTTTCATATCGAACTGCTGCCTCAGCATCATCCTGCACATAAACCAGCCGCGTATGCGTTCCGCCAATATCCCCTGCCAGTATTCGCATCCGAAGGCCTGTTATTTATAAAGCGACTTTAAGGGTGAACGCCGCTCTTTATAGTGGTTGATTAACCCGTTAGTAGAGCTGTCATGCGCATCAATTTTTTCTGCGTCGTTCAATTCACTTTCAATGGTAGCCGCAAGCTGCTTGCCCAATTCGACACCCCACTGGTCAAATGAATTGATGTTCCAGATCACCCCCTGCACAAACACTTTATGTTCATACATCGCAATCAAAGAACCCAATGTACGCGGTGTTAATGTATCAAACAGAAAAGTACTCGTTGGTCGATTACCAGGAAAAACTTTATATGGCAGTAGCGCTTCAATCGCTTCCCGGTCCAACCCCTGTCGTTCCAGTTCAGTGCGTGCCTCTTCTTCCGTTTTACCGCGCATCAATGCCTCAGTTTGCGCAAACACATTCGACATCAACGCACGGTGGTGTCGTGGAATACAGCGAAAACTAAAAATCGGCGCAAGGATATCGGAAGGAACCAGCTTAGTCCCCTGATGTAGTAATTGAAAAAAGGCGTGCTGGCCAGAGATACCAATTTCACCAAACAGTACTGGCCCAGTCGTATAGTCAACCTCACAACCAGCGCGATCAACATACTTGCCATTACTCTCCATATCCACCTGCTGCATATAGGCCGCAAAACGGTGCAGATGCTGATCATAAGGTAAAACGGCCGTCGACTGAGCGTCGAAAAAATTATTATACCAAACGCCTAATAGCGCCATTATTACCGGGATATTTTCAGCTAACGGGGCATTTCTAAAGTGTTGATCAACCTCATAGGCACCCGCTAGTAGCTCGTCAAAATTATCCGATCCAATTGCAATCACAATCGATAAGCCAATCGCAGACCATAATGAGTAACGCCCGCCTACCCAGTCACTCATCTTAAAGACATTTTCATCAGCAATACCAAACTCCCTGGCTAGCTTTAAATTAGCGGTGACCGCAGAGAAATGTTTATGAATATTGTCGTCATTACCAATACCGTCCACATACCACTGGCGTGCTGTTTCAGCATTCACCATGGTATCCTGCGTCATAAAACTTTTTGAGGCGATGATAAAAAAGGTTGTTTTAGGGTCGAGGTACTCAAGCGTCCCATTAATATGACTCTCATCAAGATTAGAGACAAAATGAACATTCAGGTCATGCAGTGAATAAGGCCGCAGCGCCTCATTCACCATCAATGGTCCAAGATTGGAACCACCGATTCCGATGTTAACCACATCAGTGATCGCCTGACCGGTCACCCCGCGCCACTCTCGGCTGCGGATCTTTTCAGCCAGCTTTTTTACTTTTGCCCGCTCTTCTTTTATCTCCGGCGCAATGTCGACACCATCCAGCATGATGGCTGCATCACCTTTATCGCGCAGTGCGGTATGTAGCGCAGCACGGTGTTCAGTGTGATTGATTTTGTCTCCGCTAAACAGACGCTCCACCCAACGGGGAAGATGCGCTTGTTCGGCCAGCTTTAATAACAGCGCCATCGTCTCATCGGTGACACGATTCTTGGAGTAGTCATAAAGAATGTCATTCAGGTGTAATGAGAAATTCTCAAATCGGCTTTCATCCTGTTCAAACAGGTCGCGCATGTGCAGCTGCTTATTTTGTTCATAATGTTGCTGTAGTGCTAACCACGCCGGTGTTTGCTTTAATTCAGACATCTTTCCCCCCACTCCTAATATCCAGCAATCCAATATACTGCATCCAGCAATGCTGCCAAGCAAAAAATAGTATTTTTAACTCATAATCGTATTATCGTACAAGGAATAACTACACAATAACACTAACCATTGAGCGCTAACCATACAATAATCACCTCGTTTTTAATCACTATCTCAAATGGATTCCCCACCTGTTTACTCAGGCACTTTCTCCTGTTCTGGTTCGCCTTCCGATGAGCAAAGTGGTAGTCTCATAGTTGTTTGATGTCATCATAATAAAGCGATAGAACACTAATAATGAATATTAAAAAAATCTCATCAACACCTTTCAACGACCAGAAACCTGGCACCTCGGGGCTGCGTAAGAAGGTAAGCGTTTTCCAGACGGCACATTACTTGGAAAACTTCATCCAGGCGATATTTAATGTTGCCACCGAATTAAAAGGCAACATGCTTATTCTTGGTGGTGATGGACGCTACTACAACACCAATGCCATTCAAACGATTCTGAAAATGGCGGTTGCCCACGGAGTGAGCCATATCAAAGTCGGCAGCAACGGCCTGCTCTCAACGCCTGCCGTCTCCCATCTCATTCGTAAGAACAGTGCTGCAGGCGGCATTATTCTCTCTGCTAGTCATAATCCTGGCGGCCCAAAAGGCGATTTTGGCATCAAATTCAATAGCGCCAATGGCGGCCCTGCCGAGACAAAGTTCACTGATCAGGTCTACGCCGATAGCCAGCATATCAACGAATACCGCATCGCCGAGATTGACGATGTATCACTAAACGAACCCGGAAAATTTCAACTAGGCGAGACCCTGGTTGAAATTATTGACCCCGTTTGTGACTACGCCGACTTGATGGAAGAGATCTTTGATTTTGACAAGATGAAAGCACTATTTGATGCCGGCACACTCCATATCTGCTTTGATGCCATGCATGCCATCACTGGCCCCTATGCAACAGAGATTTTTCAGCAACGCTTAGGTGCATCAAGCGAATCTATCATCAATGCAATCCCGCAAGAAGATTTTGGGGGCGGCCATCCAGATCCAAATCTTATCTATGCAAAAGAGTTAGTAGAACGCCTCTATCAAGATGAACACTCACCAGACCTTGGCGCAGCCTCTGATGGCGATGGTGATCGTTACATGCTTCTCGGGAAAAAATTCTTCGTGAACCCCAGTGATTGTCTCGCGATTATGACCGCAAACGCTCACCTGCTTTCAGGCTACAAACAGGGGCTAAGCGGTGTCGCACGCTCCCTGCCAACTAGTCGCGCGGTTGATAAAGTTGCTGCCAAATTGAATATTGAATGTTATGAAACACCCACTGGCTGGAAATATTTTGGTAACCTGTTGGATGACCAGCGCATCACACTCTGTGGCGAAGAGAGCTTCGGTGGCGGCTCTAATCATATCAGAGAAAAAGATGGTATCTGGGCTGTATTGTTCTGGTTAAACCTGGTGACTGTCAAACAACAGTCTGTTGAGGCAATCACCCGCGCACACTGGGCAGAATTTGGTCGTCACTACTATTCTCGTCACGACTATGAAGGGCTAGAGAGCGAAACCGCCGAACAGCTAATGAATGGACTACGCGAACGAGCCAAAACAACATTAAAGGGCAAAATTTTCAGTGGCCATACCGTTAGTGTCAGTGATGATTTCAGCTATACCGATCCAGTTGATCATAGCGTAACGAACCATCAGGGCATTCGAATTATCTTTGATGATGAATCACGTATCGTCTTTCGCCTCTCAGGCACGGGTACAGAAGGCGCTACCCTGCGTGTTTACCTTGAACGTTACGAGGCCAATCCAGGCCTTCATGACCTGGAAACACAGGCAGCGCTTGCCGATATGATCGCAATCGCGGTCGATGTGGCTGAATTAAAGATACGCTGCGGACGAGACAAACCTGACATCATCACCTAAACATTGACAAAAAACCTCCCACACATAGGTGCGCGAGGTTTTTTAATCAAGCAGAGCAATCAAGATCGGAAGTAGTCTAAATCGGCTTCAACTTCCAGATCTCTTCATTATATTCACTAATGGTTCTATCGGTCGAAAAGTGCCCGCTGCATGCAGTGTTATTGATGCTCATTTTCAACCAGTGATCGCTATCCCGGTAGGCGGTAGATGCAAGTTCCTGGGCGTCGAGATAACTTCTGAAATCAGCCAATGTCAGCCATGGATCATGTGGGTTCAGTAAAGCACCAATCACCGCATCAAAGATATGTGGTTCAACCACATTAAAGTGGCCACACTGCAGTAGATGCATAACACGCTTAAGATCCTCATCCGCCTCAACCAGCGCCGCCGGTTGATAATGATGACGCAGCTCATCAACCTCTTCTGCTCGCAGACCAAAGAGGAAGAAGTTTTCTTCACCTACCGCCTCCAGAATTTCGATATTGGCACCATCAAATGTTCCGATGGTGATGGCACCGTTCATCATAAATTTCATATTACCGGTACCAGAGGCCTCTTTACCTGCAGTCGATATCTGTTCTGATAGATCAGTACCAGGACAGATAACCTCCATCTTGGAAACCCCGTAGTTAGGGATAAAAGCGAGCTTCAAACGATCCCCCACCTGCGGATCGTTATTAATCACTTCAGCGACATTATTGATCAGCTTGATGATCGTTTTCGCCATATAGTAGCCAGGAGCAGCCTTGCCACCAATCAAAACGCAACGGTTAGTCCAGGCCTCGGTGTCGCCTCGCTTAATACGGTCATAAAGGTGAATCACATGCAACAAGTTAAGTAACTGACGCTTATATTCATGAATGCGTTTAACCTGCACATCAAACATCGCATCGATCTTAAAGGCGACACCGCACTGCTCTTTTACCAGGTCAGCAAGACGCTGCTTATTTGTACTCTTAACCGCGTACCATTCACGAGCAAAGGCCTTATTGCCATTATGCGCTTTGAGCTTATTCACTAATGAAAAATCATGCCGCCACTCAGTACCAATTTTCTGATCGATCAACTGACTCATTGCCGGATTAGCGTGCGCCACCCAACGTCGCGGGGTAACGCCATTAGTCTTGTTATTAAACCGATTCGGCCAGAGTTCATAAAAGTCCTTAAATAACCCTTTAACCAGCAGATGAGAATGCAGAGCAGCAACACCATTAACCGAAAAACTACCGACAATTGCGAGATAAGCCATGCGTACCTGCTGAACATCCCCCTCTTCAATGATCGACATCCGAATCTGGCGTGCGGTATCCCCCGGCCACTGCCTGGCTACCAGCGTAAGGAAACGCGCATTGATCTCATAGATAATCTGTAGCAGACGAGGCAACAGGCTTTCAAAGAGATGAACTGGCCACTTTTCTAACGCCTCTGGCAACAGAGTATGATTCGTGTAAGCCATCGTTTGAGTAGTGATTGCCCATGCCTCATTCCACTGCATCCCTTTTTCATCCATCAGCAGACGCATCAGCTCCGCAACAGCAATGGTGGGATGAGTGTCATTCATCTGAAAAACATTTTGTTCAGTAAACTTGCTATAGTCACTGCCCTCGTTGATTTCCCACTGACGCAGCACATCCTGAAGACTCGATGAGGCAAGGAAGTACTGCTGTTTCAGGCGTAGCACCTTACCGCTTTCACTGGCATCATTGGGATACAACACCATCGTAATATGCTCGGCATCATTCTTCGCTTCAACCGCCTCAGAGTAACTACCGGCATTAAACTCTTCCAGGCTAAAGGCACTCGTCGCACTTGCAGACCAAAGCCTCAGTGTATTGACCGTGCTGTTTTTATAACCAGAAATGGGCACATCATAAGGAATTGCCAACACATCATCGGTATCAACCCACACACAACGCTTGCTGCCATCTTTATCCGTCAGATATTCAACGCGCCCACCAAATTTAATCTGCTGGGTAAACTCTGGCCGCTCTATCTCCCATGGATTACCATCACGCAACCAATGGTCTGGCTTTTCAATCTGATAGCCGTTATCGATCTCTTGACGAAACATACCGTACTCATAACGGATACCGTAACCGACTACTGGCAACTTCATGGTTGCACAGCTATCCATAAAACAGGCAGCCAGACGACCCAGCCCTCCATTACCAAGACCAGCATCAATCTCTGCGCTGCTGATCTCTTCCATCTCCAGTGCAAACTTGCTCATAGCCTTCTCAGACTCACTGTTCAAACCAAGGTTAAGGATATGGTTGCCGAGGGATCGTCCCATCAGAAACTCTAATGACATGTAATAGGCCTTTTTACGTCCAGCCGTTTCATGTTGGCGCAGAGTCTCCTGCCACGCCACCATCACACGATCGCGAATGGTAAAAGAGATCGCCTCATAGAGATAATACGGCACACAACTAAGCGATCGCCCAAGGTGACTGGAAAGATAGCGTTGGAAATCGTGAGCCAATGCTTCACTATCAGATGCGGGTTTAGCCAGCAGTGGAATTTTAGCGTCACAATTTTCTTTTTTAACCGGCTCTGTTTTCTTTACCTTAGCCATACCTTACCTTTGATTCGATTCTATATAGTACTTAATGCTTTCAACCATCTCTGGTTTAAGCTGCGACCACTTAAAACGCCACTGCCAATTATCACCCACCGTCCCTGGTATATTCATTCTTGCCTCTGAACCCAGTAGCAGGAGATCCTGCATCGGAATCACCGCCAGACATGAGGGTGAAGCCATTGCCATGCGCAGCATTACGTGCACTTTCTCTTCTGCCGACGTGTCAGCACAATCAGCATATTGCTCAAAAAACGCCCTATTATAATTGTTTTCATCGCAGACCCAACCCAATGTTGTGTCATTGTCATGGGTGCCGGTATAAACCAGATCACGGTTCAGCTGATGATGTGGCAGATGTGGATTGTCACTGTTGCCATCAAAGGCAAACTGCAACACTTTCATTCCAGGTAGCGAATAGCCGTTTTTAAGTGCAATCACCTCATCCGTGATCACTCCAAGGTCCTCTGCTACTAACGGCAGATGTGGAAAACTCTCAAATAGTGCGGCCAATAGCTCATCACCCGGTGTCTTTTTCCAATGGCCATTCATCGCGGTATCCTCATCTGCAGGTATCACCCAGCACGCCTCAAGCCCCCTAAAGTGGTCGATACGAACAAGGTCAAACAGGTTTAGCTGAGTAGCAAAACGCCCTTTCCACCATGAAAAACCATTCGCGCTCATATACTCCCAATCATAGAGTGGGTTTCCCCAGCGCTGTCCCGTTTCAGAAAAGGCGTCTGGTGGCACCCCCGCCACAAAGGGCATCACACCATTTTCATCCATCAGAAAATTTTCCCGATTCGCCCATACATCCGCACTATCATGTGCAACAAAGATGGGCATATCACCAAACAGTTTTACATCATGACAGGCAGCATACTCACGCAGTTCATGCCATTGGGTAAAGAAAATAAACTGCTCAAAAATGACCAGCTCAATCTCATTAGCCAATTGCGCTATGCTATCGCTTATCGCAGCGACATCGCGATGTGCCAACGCCTCAGGCCATGCAAACCAAGCCGCTCCCTGATATCTGTTTTTTAACGCAACATACAGGGCGTAATCCTCAAGCCATACAACATGCTCCCTTTTAAAAGCCTCTAATTGAACAAGCCACTTTTCACTTTTCAGCTGATAAAAATTAGCTTTAGCCTGTAGTAGGCAGGCGCTTCGATAGTTTTTATCTTCTGGTGCAACATCAACATACGCCGTCTCCAGCCATTGGCGATCAATCAACCAGTCAAGGCTAATTAATTCAGGGTCTGCTGCATGTGCTGACAGGCATTGGTAGGGTGAATGATCATCATGCGTTGACCCCAGTGGCAACATCTGCCACACCTTAATGCCAATACCATTTAGAAATTCAATAAATCGGTAGGCATTATGCCCAATATCACCACTCAGCAATGGTCCTGGCAGTGAGGTTGGGTGGAGCAGCACACCAGCACTACGCCGCTTAAAGATATCCGCTACGTCGCGGGGGACTTCCTGATTAACTGTCATATATTCCTGCGAAACCTTTGCGCGATTGTTCTTTTGTCCGATGACGGAGTTAAAAGCGTACTCATTCGATCATTTATAGCGATAAACTCTCTCATTCCATACGCTTTTGCCTCGCCTCAAGCGCCTACTGTTGGTTCCATAGAACAAAACCGCTGCTCATGCAGCGCTCTCTTCTTCTACTGCTGCTGCTGGCCTGGCAACATCGCACCACCCATTGCAGGGGTATCACTACCAAACGAGAATGCCCTGGCCAGATAGTCTGGAGGACTCACCTCTAATATCTGGTACAGATTGCCAAGGTGCATTCGAAACTGTTCATCAAAGGCAGAAACAGACTCTGCTGAATTATACTCACCCATCCACCAGAACCAGTCAGAACTTTCACAGGTCGCTAACTGCATCGTCGCTCGCTGTTGCTGCTGTTCGTCTAACGTTTCTGCCAGCACAATGCGGTCATAAACGTGCTTTGCCTCTACCAACATATCCCAGGCGCGGTTTTTATCTGCCTCACCAATCCAGGTTGAGAGTGTGCCGTAAACCCAGCTTCCTGCCACCACCTCATTCACCCGAGTGCGCTCTTTTGGCGATGAGAGAAATTCACTATAAGTCGTCAACTCAATTCCTTCATGCCCCACCAGTTTTTCATACAGAGCAGAAAGAAAATGGTAGCCATTCTCAGGGTAATATTCCCAGGCGTTCTCACCATCGAGAATAATGGAGACCAGTCGATCCTCCTTATCAGCACATGCTTCAGCGATGTTCTCCAGATGGTGGACAAGGTTTGCGACAGCATCATCTGCATGCCAGTCTGAATATTTAAAGCCGATAAGATCTGAAAGGCCATCATCGCGGAAAAAACAGGTGACATCATTGTCCTGATATTGATACGCCTTATGGATGCACTCATTACCCTCTGCGGCATGCTCATCTGAAGTCGATTTCTCCAGCGACTTACGCAGCACTGTCTCTCCACTGGCCAGCCATTTCATCCCCGCTTCATCGATCAACTCAATGGTTTCAGCACTAATCGCACCCTCGGAAGGCCAGCAACCAGCAGGCATAAAACCAAAGGTCTCTTTGAATACCGCCAGCCCCTTCTCCATATGCCAACGACTCCTCGCCATTCCATCAGGATATTGAGCGGATTCAGGCAATTCAGTGCCCGGCATTGCCTGCTCTGCACACTTAAGGTCAATCAATAAGGGCAGAATGGGGTGGGCATAAGGTGTCATCGACAGCTCTATTTTACCCGCCTCAGCCAGCGCTTTATAACGCCCAATCACACCCGAGATCAACTCCTGAATAACATCAACCAAAGTATGACGATCACGCATCGTGAAATGAGAAGCCCGCTTCATCAATGCCTGAACACGCGCATCTGTTTTACGCACCGTTTCAGCCATCCAGCTCAGGTGATACCAGACCAGCATATCAATAAAAAACTGCTCAGCGTAATAAAGCAATTTTTCCGGTTCTTTAATTGTCTGCTCCGCCATCTCTGCAAGCATGCTGAAGGCTGCAAAACGTTCTATCAAGCGCGGCCGATTCGCACGAAGACAGGTTTTGACTAACATTAAACGGGCATCGGCATCTAGGTGCAGCACAGGGCCAGCCAATGCTGCCAATAGTGGGTCTCGCAGCGCCTTGCCTGCCTTGTGGTAATCTGCCAACTGCTGAGAATAGTCCTGGATTTGCTCCAGCAAAATCGGTGCAAAATTCACCACCGCCCTGGCACCTGCCTGATTTTCAAGATGCGCTGCCATATCCACATAGTCTTTAATCGTATGCAGGTATGTCCAGGGCAGATGGTATTCACCATTACGAAGATCACGGTAATCTGGCTGATGCATATGCCAGTAAAGTACGACATTCAACGGTTTTTTACCCGCCACACTATCGGACATAATGCAATTCCTGGCCCAGCATATCAGATGTTACCAACACGATGCCTTTTTCAGAGACATGAAAATTAGCCCGATCTTCCTGCTCATTTTCACCAATCACCAAGCCATCAGGAATCTCACAACCTTTATCGATCACCGCGCGGGTAATCCGACAGCCCTTGCCAATCGTCACGTCAGGCAGGATCACTGATGAATTAATCACACTGCTATCACCAACCGTAACATTTGAAAATAGCAATGTATGACGCACCGCAGCACCAGAGACAATACAGCCACCAGAGACCATTGAGTCGACCGCCATGCCACGCCGATCATCATCATCGAAGATAAATTTCGCAGGCGGTAACTGCTCTTGATGGGTCCAGATCGGCCAGCTATTGTCATACAAATTCAATTCGGGGGTCACGCCGATCAGCTCCTGGTTCGCTGCCCAAAAGGCATCAACCGTACCCACATCGCGCCAGTATGATTGAACACCGGTCAGCGAATTCTTAAACGGATAAGCAAACACGCGATAATTTCTAATCGCATATGGAATGATATCTTTACCAAAATCACGACTTGATTTAGGGGTATCTGCATCACGTATCAATTGCTCAAACAAAAAATTTCTATTAAAGATGTAGATCCCCATCGAACACAGGGAGTGATCTTCATGACCCGGCATCGGCGCCGGCTCATCAGGCTTCTCGATAAAGGTCTCAACTCGCATATCCTCTTTAACACCCATCACGCCAAAGGCAGATGCCTCTTCACGAGGCACCTCTATACAGCCGATTGTTAAGTCAGACTCAGACTCAACATGCTTCGCGAGCATTGCACCATAATCCATTTTATAGATGTGATCACCCGCCAGAACAAGCACATATTCAGGATTATGGTCACGGATAATATCGAGATTTTGGTAGATGGAGTCAGCTGTTCCCGCATACCAGGAGGTCTCATCAATACGTTGCTGTGCAGGCAAGAGCTCGACAAACTCTCCAAATTCACCACGCAAATGGCCCCAGCCGTGCTGAATATGCAAATTAAGCGAGTGTGATTTATATTGCGTCAATACGCCAATACGGCGTATTCCCGAGTTAATACAGTTCGACAATGGAAAATCAATGATACGAAACTTACCGCCAAATGGAACGGCTGGTTTGGCTCGCCATGTCGTTAAATCTTTCAAACGTGAGCCACGTCCACCTGCCATAATTAAGGCTAGCGTGTTCCTGGTCAAGTTACTAATAAAACGTGGTGATTGCTCTGAATTCATCTGACCCTCTCCCTCTCTATTACGCACTACTCGGCATTCAATTGTATACCTTTTCCACTGGACTAAAAACGCACTAAAACAGTTTAAATTAAAAATAAACAAGATGACACTCGTTTACATTATTGTTTTATAATCACAAATAGTCATTGACCTCTGGAACCCCTCACACCAGCCAGTCACGTTCCAACTGCGACAAATGGTGTATGTTTAAATATATCGATTGAAGGAAGGCGCATTAGATGCCAGTTAAATCAAGTAATCAACGCATGCAAACAGGCCTGATCAAAGCACTTCAGGCTGACATGGAGAGGGTGGCCCATGCAACGCACCACGACCCAGCCTGCATACTAGGAAGGTTGCCCGGCAACCCCAATAAACAGATCCTGTTTTATTCGCCTGACACACTTGAGCTAAGCCTGAGTGATATCAATACCACAATAGAACGCATCCCCAATAGTGATTTTTTCATATATCAGGGTGATCTTGATGCACTGCCTGAACACTACTTGCTACACCGTGTTGACCAACAGAAAAACAGTCACGACTATTACGATCCATACAGCTTCGCCCCACAGATCAGTGATTACGACCTGCACCTGTTTGCTGAAGGACGCCATTTTCATATTTACAATACCCTGGGCGCGCACAAAAAAGAGATCGACGACATCAGTGGCGTGCTATTCGCAACATGGGCACCCAGTGCCGAGCGCGTCAGTATCGTGGGCGACTTTAATGGTTGGGACGGCAGATGTCACCCAATGATGTCGCGTGGCGGTAATGGAATATGGGAGCTATTTATCCCCGGACTCGATAATAATGCGTTATATAAATTTGAGATTCGCAATCGGGATAGCGGCGAGATACTCAGCAAGACCGATCCCTACGCGCAACAAATGGAGATGCGCCCACGCACCGCTTCGGTGATTAGCGAAAAGTCCTCATTTCAATGGCAAGATGAGCAATGGCTTACGCAACGTAAAACGTACGACTGGTTACACGCAGCGATGTCGATCTATGAATGCCACCTCGGCTCATGGCAACGCGATGAACATAACCAGTTCCTCAACTACCGAGAACTTGCACATCGCCTGGTTGACTATGTAAAAGAGACTGGTTTTACCCATATCGAACTAATGCCGATCACCGAACACCCGCTCGACGCATCATGGGGCTATCAGACCACCGGTTATTTTGCGCCGACAAGACGCTTTGGTACCGCCGATGATTTTCGTTACTTCGTTGATCACTGCCACCGTCATGGCATCGGTGTGCTACTCGACTGGGTACCCGCTCACTTTCCCAAAGATGAACATGGGCTCGCGCGCTTTGATGGTAGTGCACTTTATGAACATGAAGACCCACGCCGTGGCGAACACCGCGACTGGGGAACACTCATCTATAACTACGGCCGTAACGAAGTTAAAAACTTCCTCATCGCCAACGCCCTGTTCTGGATTGAAGAGTTCCATATTGACGGTCTGCGCGTTGATGCCGTCGCTTCGATGCTCTATCTTGATTATTCCCGTGAAGCGCATGACTGGATACCCAATCAACATGGCGGCAATGAAAACCTTGAGGCGATCGCCTTTATGCGTGAACTTAATAGCGCGACCCATGAATGCCACCCTGGCAGCATCATCATGGCAGAAGAGTCTACCGCATGGCCGCAGGTAACACGCCCGGTTGATATTGGCGGGCTGGGATTCAGTATGAAATGGAACATGGGCTGGATGCACGACTCACTCACATACATGAGCAAAGACCCAATCCACCGCCACTACCATCATGACAAACTCACCTTTGGCCTGCTCTATCTGTTCACTGAAAATTTCATCCTCCCTTTTTCACATGATGAAGTCGTACATGGTAAAGGCTCAATGTTAAATAAAATGCCGGGCGATGAATGGCAGCGCTTTGCCAACCTACGCCTGCTCTATACTTACATGTTTACCTACCCCGGCAAAAAACTACTCTTCATGGGCTGTGAGTTTGGTCAACCCAGCGAGTGGAACCATGACACAGGGCTTGAATGGGATGTATTGCAACACCCGCTGCATAGCGGCACTAAAAAATTAGTGAGTGATTTGAACCGACTCTACATAAAACAGCCCGCGCTGCACCATTATGATTTTGATCACGACGGCTTTGAGTGGATTAGCTGCAACGACACTGATCAATCAGTACTCGCCTACCTAAGAAAAAATGAAACTGAAACCATTATCGTTATTCTAAACTTCACTCCAGTGGTGCGGCACGGTTATCGCGTCGGTGTACCCATTACAGGTGAATACCAGGTACTGTTTAATTCTGATTCACATCACTATGCTGGCAGCAACGCCGGCAGCGATGCTGCTATTATCGCGGATAACAATGGCTGGATGGAACGTCCAGCCTCTTTAACCCTGGACCTGCCACCTCTGGCAGCACTGGTACTGATCAAAAAATGATCAACATCTTATACATCAGCAGTGAGGCCTTTCCATTAATCAAAACTGGCGGATTAGCCGACGTTGCGGGTAGCCTGCCAATCGCCCTGTCACAGCAGGGCGAAGAGGTTCACCTGCTGCTACCTGCCTATCCACAGGTGATGCAGCAGATTGAGAGTGCCACACAACTGGCCAGCGGCCATTACTATGGACTCGAGGTTACGCTACTTGAGACCCACCTACCGAACAGCGAGGTACCAGTATGGCTAGTCAACTGCCCTGCCGCTTTTGATCGCCCCGGCGGCCCCTACCTGGACAGCGATGGCCAGCCATTGCATGACAACGCACTACGCTTTGCCCTCTTCTGCCGAATAGCTGTCGATATCGCACTCAATCGCCTTAACCTCGGATGGCAGCCCGACATCGTTCACTGCAATGATTGGCAATCGGGTCTGGTACCTGCCTTGCTAAAACCATTCAAACAGCGGCCAGCGACTCTGTTTACTATCCATAACCTCGCCTATCAGGGACTATTTAATCACCAGACATTTATTGACCTGGAGTTACCAAACGAGCTTTGGCACCCAGAGCGACTGGAATTTTATGATCAACTCTCGTTTATCAAAGGCGGTCTGGTCTATGCAGACCGCATCAATACGGTCAGTCCAACCTACTCAAAAGAGATCTTGCAGCCTGAATTCGGTAATGGCGTTGATGGCCTGTTACGACATCGACAAGAACGACTCTCCGGCATCCTTAATGGTATCGATCAGACAGTCTGGAACCCGGCGACAGACCCACATCTTGCAACCAACTACGATTCACCCAGGCTTGCACCAAAGCGCAAAAACAAAACAGCCCTGCAAAAAAAACTTGGTCTGCCAGTCGATGTCAAAACCCCGCTCATTGGCATGATCAGTCGCATGGTTGAACAGAAAGGTCTTGATATTATTCTGGGCGCTATGGCTGAAGTCGTTAAACTGCCCGTGCAGCTTGTAATACTGGGTAGTGGCGACACACACTACGAAACAAAGCTAATCGAATGGGCCAATAATCACCCAGACAAACTTAACGTGGTGATCGGTTACAACGAAGTCCTTTCCCACCAGATAGAGGCTGGCAGTGATATGTTTCTGATGCCCTCCACCTTTGAACCTTGTGGCCTAAATCAGCTATACAGTCTTCGTTACGGCACCTTACCAATCGTCAGAAACGTTGGCGGACTCGCAGATACCGTGGTTGATGCAAATGATCTTAATCGTAAAAACAAAACAGCCAATGGGTTTGTCGTGCCAGAGCAAAGTGTCGATGCACTGCTAACAACACTAAGGCATGCATTAGCGCTTTACCAGGAAAAAACAGCCTGGAAGAGGCTACAGCTCACTGCAATGAAAGGCGACTTTTCCTGGCAGCACAGCGCCAGGCACTATCTTAAACTATACCAACAGGCACTTACCGATAAAAAACTTTAACTCAGTATTAACCCAATCCAGGTACCTTTAAGAGGCTGCTGATGTCGACGTACAATCAGCTAATATCAACTGTGGTGGATCAAAGGAAAAGGTAAAGGCACCGACCTTTTTCAGGGCGCTAAGTCCTAGAATATGCCGCGTGTGGCCAGGAAAGACAGCAGCTTCCACATCGTGGAGTGTGCAAGTTTTACTCAGCTGAATAGTGTCTATGCGGTATACAGAAACCCGTTGACGTTGCCCACTGGCCAGTACGCCCATCAGGTCTTTGACATAGCTAACTTTGTCCTGTTGCTTGAGCGCTGCCAGGGTGTGTTCATTGATGGTGACATAGCTGGATCCTGTGTCGACGAGAAACTCGATGTTGCCGATGCCTTGAATAACGCCCTGAATATAGAAGGTTTTAGCACTTTTTTGTGTCATTGCGATGATATTGGACGGTTGAACAGCCGCGATGCTAGAAGTCACTCCTATGAGGAAGAGAAGTACTGTGCAGAGCAGTAGTTTCATAGAAGCTTCCCTGTTTATGATCCGTTGGAAAGATTTCGTGGTTATACTTCAAGTAGCGACTCACACAACAAGACCTTGAGTGCTTAAATTAGGAAGGGGCTGCTATCCTATCTGTGATGATCTCAGTTATGGCGAAACAAGGCAGGTTCGATCTGATGGCGGTGGAGTAGTTTGTAGAAGTCGGTGCGATTACGCTGCGCCAGACGGGCGGCCTGGCAAACATTGCCGCGAGTCATTTGTAATATCTGTAGGAGATAGTCACGCTCGAACTGGCTTTGTGCCTCACCCAATGGTAATAGTTCTTTGGTTTTACCGCGCAGTGCCTTTTGCACCAGGTTGGCAGATATGACTGCAGAGGTTGCCAATACCGCGACCTGTTCCACTACGTTAAGTAGTTGCCGGATATTGCCCGGCCAGGGGGCGGTCATGAGCAGTTCCATTGCCTCACGAGAGAAGGATCGGGCGATACAGGTGTTGACATGTTTCCTTAGTTGGGTTAAGCAGTGGTTAGCAAGCAATGGAATGTCCTCGCAGCGATCGGTAAGCGTTGGGAGTTCCAGCATGACTGTATTGAGGCGATAAAAAAGATCTTCGCGGAACGTCCGCGTTTCGATGGCGGCCTCAAGGTCGGTATGGGTGGCAGAAATAACCCGGACATCTAGTGTCACTGGGTGCGTCATCCCTACTGGCCGTATCTCACCTTCTTGTAGCACACGCAATAGCTTGGCTTGGAATTCCAGCGGCATGTCACCGATTTCATCCAGAAACAAAGTGCCGCCATTGGCAGTTTCGAACAGACCGATATGATTCCGATCAGCGCCAGTGAAAGCGCCCTTGCGATGACCAAAGAGTTCCGATTCCAGCAATGCCTCGGGAATGGCGGCGCAATTGATTGCCATGAAAGGTCCTTCGGCACGTGGGCTGGCAACGTGAATCGCCCGCGCTAGTAATTCTTTGCCGGTACCGCTCTCGCTCTGGATCAAAATACTCACATCTGCTTGTGCCACACGCCAGGCTTGTTTGAGAAGTTCGTCCATCACTGGACTGGTGGTGATGATCGCTTGTCGCCAGGTTTGGTCGGTACTGATAGCGTCATCGTATGTTTGTGGGTAGCCTTGACGTCGAGCTGCGTTGATATTATCCAGTAGCTGTTTGCTGTCGAAAGGTTTTGTCAGGTAACTGAACACCCCTTTGTGGGTAGCATCGACAGCGTCGGGGATAGTGCCATGGGCGGTGAGGATGATGACTGGCAGCGAAGGGTAGCGGGCGTGCACTGCCTCAAACAGAGCCATGCCATCCATGCCCTCCATGCGCAAATCGGTAATGATAAGGTGTGGTTGAAAGAGCGGCAGTTTGCCTAGTGCCTGGCGGCCGCTGTTAGCTGTTTCGACCATAAAGTCGGCGGCCGTGAGGCGAATCGACAGCAATTTTAACAGGCTGGCGTCGTCGTCAATCAGGAGTATCTTGGTTTGGCTCATCGGTTTTTTTGTCTGCACTTGGGGTTGCGGCAAATTGCTCTTTTTCGTTGATATCTCGTTCGATAGATTTTAACTGATCAAGCTGTGATTGTAGTACCTTTGTAGCACTATGTTGTTGTTTAAGTTTCCGCGCAAGCGTCTGCGAGATAACTAGTTCTTGCGAGATAGTTTTTTTGAGGCGGTGTAGTTCTGCCTGCAGTCGCTGGCGCTCGTCGACGATATCTGTCAGCAGATACGCAAGAGATCGGTCCGGGGCGTGCGCATGGTTGGGGTTACCCAGAAAAATTTTCAATAATCTACTTGCTTCCACATCATCGCGAAAATTCGTGCCGGGCTTGCTGAGCAGTACTGCCAGGCGTAACTGATCGCACGGCTTGTCACCCGGTGGCTGATGCGAACTCAGCGTCTGAAGCAATTCATTTTTTGCCTCTGCGGACAATAGTGAAACTGCTGTGTAGGATTCCACCACCTCGCTACACGCCTCGCTATGGCTATAACCTGTCAGTGTCGATGTTGAGCTGACTGTGTGTAATTGGGTACAGGCCGTCAGCATTAGCACGGCTATCGTTCCCATTCCTTGGCGTATCATTTAATGCTGATGCCTCCTATGCAACTTATCATTCAGTGATCGCCAATGCCAATGGCAGGATGACGCGTAAATGCGCTCCAGTTGGGCAATCTCGCACCTCGATATTACCGCAGTGCAGACGGGCATAACGTTGTGCGATGGCCAGTCCTAGCCCTGTCCCTTTGATGTGACCTCGTGCAAGCTGCCTACCTTGAAAAAAAGGCTCGAAAACTCGCTCGCGTTCTTCGCTACTGATACCTGGCCCTGTATCGATCACATCGATATTGGCCTCATTGTTCTCAGCCCAAAGTTTGAGCCAGACCTGGCCGCCATCTGGCGAGTATTTGATAGCGTTAGACAACAGGTTATCGATCAGGGTACGGATTTGCTCGCGCTCGCCGCACAGGCTAACTGTTTGTAGCTCAGTCTGCACGGTAATTTTTCTGGCGCGCATTGCAAGGCGGTGTTTGTCGATAATATCTGGCAGCAAAATATTCAGGGCGATAGTTTCCTGTAGCCGTGGTTTTTCCTGAGCCAACGCGGCGTTAAAGTTTAGCAGAGCCTCTACTTGAGCCTGGAGCTGCAGGCTGCTTTCTCGTAGGATGGTCGCCACTTCTGCCTGTTCGTGATTCAGCGTGCCCACCACTTCGTCGCGCAACAACTCTGCGCCCTCTCGAATGGCTGTCAGCGGTGTTTTCAGCTCGTGTGAGACGTGGTGTAAAAATGTTCGCTTTTGTTCATCCAGCCCGGACAAGCGCTTGCGTAGCCAATCTAGGTGCTCGCTGAGTTCGCGGATATCCTGTGGTCCACCCACGATTACTGGTACCGTAAATTCGCCAGCGCCCAGGCGATGGATAGCGGCTCCTAAGCGCCGCAACGGGCGGTTAATCAGAACACTGAAAATGACAGCTAATATTAACACTAGCGGGATTAAGCTTAAAGCCTGCAGCAGTAACAGGCTTTGCACTTGTTTTACCTGTTGGCTCATGACATTGCTCTGTTGGGTGATCATCAGTGTGACCTCTAAAGGGATCGGGTGCACCAACTGGGCCAGATTACGCTGTTCTTCCAGCTTTTGGGGTATGTGTTGTGTCAGCGGTTCAGGTGCATCAGCCACGGTACGTAGCGTGTGATACAGGGCCTGTTCTTGTACGCGTAACTGTTTTAGTCGACCGGCAAGGCTCTCACTCAGTGGTAAATTCTCCAGCCTGCGGATAGCGTTGGCGAGTTGCTCGCGCTGATTTTCATAACGTTGCAATACCGCTGGATCGCGCAGCACTAGATACTGACCTGTACTACGTTCGATGTTAAGCACTTGCGCCATGATAATCCGACTGGCCTCAGCCGCGCGAGCGGAGTCCCGCACCGCGAGCTGCATCTGCGCCGACAGGTGGTCGATCTGGACAAAGGTGCTCACCAACGCCGCGGAAAGTGGCAGGGCAGCGAGTAAAAAGCCGATCAACATCAGTTGGAAGATCGAGGTTGGTAAGGTTAAACGCATGGTGCAGTATCTCTAAGCTCACCTGCTCTCTTAGTCAACGATTTTAGGAAGCGGGGATAGTAATAGGCGTTGTGATATCGGTTCTGCATAATACGCTATCATAATAGAGTGAAGTTAAAAATGCGCTTACCCGTGAGAAAGATCATCAGAAAAGATTGGCCTAAATGGTTTATCTGACTAAATTACCAAAATAAGACAGCGTTAAATTCTGTCCGTGGAATCCTAGCGCTGTAAAAGTACGGGTCTTGATGGGTGTGCCTTAAACAGCCGGTTGTTGATATATCTAACTAACCGACGCTGACAGCGTCTCCTCAACTGTGCGGCAACCTTAGTGATTTTTTAAGGAGAGTAGTGATACAAATTTAGCGGTTTCCGTGCGTCTTATACTGACGCACGGAACACTGGTGCTAGTTATTCGACCTCTTCAGTCTCGAATCTGGCAAATTCTGCCTCATCCAGTTCATCGTTCTTATTGCTATCATATTTACTCCATTTTTCACTCAGAGATGGCAAAGCGATTGCCTCTGCTTCACTGATGGCGCCATTTTTATCAGTGTCGAGCATCTTGAAGTTGTTGTTTTCGGCATAAACGGCGCTGGAAACCATGATAGCGAGTGCGGAAAATAGTAGTTTATGATACATAAGGTAGTCCTCGTTTTATGTTGATTACATGTATATTTTGTTAGAAATTGCAGTTAGTCATCATCATTTGTGACAGGAATGCAATTTCACACTTAAAGCATATGCAAATAATTGGCCATATTTATTATTTCTTATCTATTCAATGACTTGCGGTGATATTGGCATGCCTCGCTTAGTGATAAATCAGGATGCCTGTCTCTCTATAGAGACAAAAAACCAGAAAAAACTGCTAATGCATTGAAATATAATAGATTATTGCCTGTCTCATAATTGCGACAATGATCTAAAATGGTGTCAACTGCTTATTGCCCCGACTGCCCTGCGGCCGCAGCGTTTCGGTTTTGCACAACCTCGTTCACTCCGCCCTCTCGTTTGCGTTACTGTGATGATGGTGCTTTATCCATTACAAATATAATATTTTATGAATATTCTGTTCACCTTACATTAAAGCGATTAGACTGACATTTGAGAAATGACAGATGCTCAAGAACGCTAGTGCGTAACATCAGTTATTAAATAAGGATATTATTTTGCCTGGGAAGAAGAACCTTATCTATTTCATATCGATTATCGCCCTAGGGATAGTAGGGTGTAGTTCTTTGTACAAAGGGCCTATTTCCGATCATTATGATGGAACACGTTTCTTTCATAATGAAAGGGATTACACATTTTCTGAAATGTTAAAGTGGATGTGGACAATGAATCCAGCAAAGTGGCCTGAATGGATTGAAGATCCCGCATATATACCCCCACCAAAGCAGGTAGGGGAAAATAAGTTTCGGATTACACATATCAATCAAGCGACTATTCTCATTCAAACAGCCGACGTAAATATCCTGACTGATCCAATATGGTCAGAGCGTTCTAGTCCAGTGTCCTGGGCTGGCCCTAAAAGAGTGCGCGCGCCGGGCATCAAAATGAATGATTTGCCGCCTATCAATGTCGTATTAATAAGTCACGATCACTATGACCACCTGGATATCCCAACGTTGAAGACGATTGCAGCAAGAGATAATCCAAAAATAATTGTTGGTTTGGGAGTCGGAGCCTTACTACGTTCCAAAGGACTGAACAATGTAGAGGCGTTAGACTGGTGGCAAGACCACCAGCTTAAATCCAGCAATATAAAAATTACTTTTGTGCCAGCAAGGCATAATTCAGGCCGAGGGTTATTTGATAAAAATAAAACATTGTGGGGTGGTTTTGTAGTGGAATCTCTCGCCGGTCGTTTATATTTTTCTGGTGATACAGGGTATGGAGAGTTTCTATCTTCTATAAAGGATAAATTTGGCGATTTCAAAGTCGCACTTCTTCCCATCGGGCACTATGAACCCCGGTGGATGATGGAAACACATCACATGAATCCAGATGATGCTGTGAAATTACACAAATACATGAATGTTGAACAAAGTATTGGTATGCATTTTGGCACCTTTGGTGGCCACAATGATGAAGAAGTGGATGCCCATGAGAAGGATTTAGAAGATGCTCTTCAAAAACATGGTGTGCCGGAATCTGAATTTTGGCTATTGGGTTTTGGTGAAGGAAGAGATGTTTCAATCTAAATTGCAATATAACGAGACCTTTGCTCGTGCAAAGATTTCATAATAAATGGGGGACGGTCCACTCGCGGATTTTCTTTGCCAGCAATTCAAATTGGTCATTAAGGTAGAAATGCCCACCTTGAAACCAGCATGACTCGAAATCCGCTGCGGTATAATCACCCCACGCTGCGAGAGTTGAAGGTGACACCTCTGAGTCCGAGTCACCCGCACAGGCGATCAGTGGGTAGGCGAAAGGCTTTTGTTTCTCCGCGACGTAGTGATCCATCACTTCGTAGTCCACACGTACAGCCGGTAACAAGATATCCAGCATTGCCCGATCTTCCAACAATGCCTGAGGCGTGCCTCCCAACCGCGAAAGATCACCAATAAAGGCCCCATCTTCAGCGCTGTGATGACATCGGTTACCGGCAGGCGGACTATGAGGCGCACCATGGCCGGAAACGATCAGTGATAACAGCACTCGCGCAAACTTATCGCGCATTGCCGTTGCCACTTCATAAGCCACCATCGCTCCCATGCTGTGGCCAAAGAAGGCGGTTGGAAGATCGTTAAGTGTGCTGGAGTCCTCTATAATGTGCGATACGATCTCGTCCATACGCTTCAAGGCCGGCTCGCCCAGGCGATCTTCTCGCCCCGGCAGTTGCACCACCCAGGTCTGAATATAGTCCGGCAGGGCGTGTGATAGCCGTCGGTACTGAGAGGCACCGGAGCCTGCACTTGGAAAGCAGATCAGCCGCAGTTTTTCCTGTGAATTCGCTTGTCGATAACGCCTTAAACAACCCAATCGCTCAATTCCGCCTCGCCTGATCATGACTGCATCAACCCTTCCGCAATCACGTCACCAATGAGTGCGCAAGAGAGATAGGTTGGTGCGCTAGGTATCCGGGGCATAATTGAGGCGTCAGCCACCCATAAATTATCCACGCCGAAAACTTTGCCATGGTAATCGACAACATCGCCCTTATCCGGGCAATTGCCCATGCGGGCCGTGCCTACTGCATGCCAACCAGGCCTGACAAAGGTATCAACGGCTTTGCTCAAAGCAGCATCTGAAGCAAACATGCCGTCCGTCCACGCTAAAATACGCTTAAACCGCGCGTTGATACGCTGATCTTTGGTCAGCGCCCACGCTAATCGAATCCCCTCTATCATGCGTGTTTTATCTTCCGCTTCCGCGAGGCAATTAACGACAATCTCTGGCGCGTTTTGCGGGTCTGACGAACGCAAGCGCAGATAACCTCGCGAAACCGGCTGCATCAAACAAGCCGCCACAGCAACCCCTATTGACGAACCTAACGCACTTTCAAGCATCGGTATCGAACGTGTGTTTATTCCACTTAACATGTAAACATGCATGTCGTTGCGATACGGTGAGTCTTTGCAGGTGTAACGTAATAAGGCTTGATGATTCGCCTCCCCTGCCTGGCAGACACCTGGGTTGGGCACGCCCCATATCGCAACCACAGGGTGGTCGATAAGGTTGGCGCCAACGCCGACCAATGGCACCTGAACCTTGATCCGCTGCGTCGCCAGTTGACCAGGATCTCCGATCCCGGAGTGCATGAGTAGCTGGGGCGTATTGAGGGCACCGGCACACACCACAACACGCTCGGCACTGATCGTCTGGAGACGTCCAGCCACGTCCACCTCGACGCCTTGAATTGACTTCGTATTCTCATGCCAGTGCAATTTCAGCACCCGTGAGTTGCTACAGATGGATAAGTTCGGTCGCTCTCGTATGTTGGTCAGATAAGTGAGCGCGGAAGACATGCGATTGCCAGCGGATACATTCTTCGGCACCATACCAATTCCGCTCGAAAAGCCATCATTGTGATTCAGCGTCTCCGGAAACTGTTTATCAAGGCAAACGTCGCGAAAGGCCGCTTGCAACGGTGACAGTTGTGCCACCGTGTCACGGTGAATTGGGATCGCCCCGCCCGACTGTGCTTGACCTTCATTGCACTGAGGATCGTTTTCCATCGCTTCAAAGCGTCGCTTCACTTGAGACCAGGACCAGTGCTGCCCGCCGTCCTGCGCCCAGGCGTCGTAATCCTCGGGCAAACCGCGTAACGCGAGCGCGCCATTTATTGATGATGACCCGCCCACCACTTTACCCACAGCGTAGTCAAAGCGGGTTAATGCACGACTCATCGAACTGGCCGTGCCCATCATCGAGCGCGCCATACGCATGCGATCGCCGCCTTGCGCATTTAAAAAGGTGCCTCCTGCCGCTTTCAGCATCTGCGAGGTTGATGTTTCACGTATGGTGGCGTTGATATGCCAGTTGTGTCCATCCAGCACGGGCTCATTGGCATTGAGCAATGCCGAAGGCATCACGCCCAAGGTCGGATAGTCCTCTCCCGCTTCAAGCAATAAGACCCGCCGCTGGGGATCTTCACTTAAGCGGCTGGCCACAATCGACCCGGCGGAACCCGAACCAACCACAATGTCATCAAAATGTTGCCCATCAAAATCAAAATGCATAGGTGCCTCCCAAAAAAAGACGGTCATTACGCCGTTGTGAGTAGAGCAGCCCCTCACGGTCAGCACTAAAATAATCAATGTAGCCACCGTAGAGACTTACCTCATCGTTGAAATCATATTCAAAACGAAGCCGTGCTAAGCCACTCTGGGCATCCCCCCACCACTGCCCCCAAAACAGCGAAGTGCTCAACTTATCCCGTGGCGTTTCCCAGGTCACATCAACCACACTGCTTGATTGAAATCGTGGATCGGAAAGTTCGGCCTGATAGTTTTCGATGTACTGATTCAACACCTCAACGCTGATGCTCAAATCATTGATCCCGCTATAACGAAACCCTAACGCTACATCATGGCGTGTTTTTTCAAGGGCTGTCTCAACGGGTTGAAGCGCGAGTGCGGTTTGCTGTTCGATATCTCCACGCAAAAACGGCACACCCTCCCGACGGGCATAGTCCACCTTGAATACCCAGTGGCCATAGACATAGTTCGCGGCAAAACCGGCCATAAAGCTTCTGGGGTACTCAATCACAAAACGCCCATCCGTCAATCCGATAATTGCGGGAGAGTAAAGGTGTGTCTCGGCGAGGACGAGACTGATATCGCCTCGTGGAAAGGAGGCAAAGCCACGCACTATCACATCGGGATTAGCGAAATCCAGTTCAGGATCAGGGTTCTGTATTAACTGGCCAAAACCGCCGAATGGCACAAAGAGATCGAAGTCCTCCCCGGCATCAGCCAGGCGGTTAGGCCGGAATTCATGCAGGAGCGCCAGGTCAGCTCCCCAGCGTCGCCCAATATAACTGAGTCGAGAGGCAAATACCGGAAGCCTTGTTTCATCCAGTTCAGCAAGGCCAGGTTCACGCTCATCCCTTGGATTAACCACGTCAACAACCTGAAAGTAATCCGATTCACCAAACACCACCAGCTGACGACCAAACTTAAGACGCGTACCAAAGCCGGTCTCTACATCAATAAACGTTTCATCAAGCTCCCCCTCTAACTCCGGATCCACCGCCGTATCGTCGTAACTGGTTCGGCCGCTGATCTGTAAAAACAGTTTGTCATTGACCTGGCCTTCCATCTTCAATCTAAGATCGGCGCGGGAAGAGGTAATCTCTGAATCCTGGCGACGATACCCCATGCCCTGAAATTGTGCCCTGGGTGCATAGTGGAGGCGATATCCCAGTTCACCCCAGAGAGAAAAACGCCCCGCCTTCTCTTGTGCGTTAGAAATGCTCTCGCCAAATTTTATTTGGCCAAAAAAATCCGGTTCTTCCGCTAACGCGATTCCACCGCCTAAATACCCCGCAATCAGGCTCCCCAACAGAAAAAAAATCACTGTAAGCTTTTTTCCAGCCCGTAAGTGGTAAAGACGCTGTCATCCACACTGTTATTCAATTCAATACTCTCCACCATCATCAAGGTGGCGTGCACCATCTGATCGTGCCGAGTCAGTATCATCTGCTCATTTTTAGCGATCCATGCCCCACTGACCTGTTCAACTCTGGATGCAGTGTAATACTTCACCCAACCTTTATCCTTTAGCCAATATTTCGCTTTCATCACAAAGACACGTTCTGTATCCACCCAATACCGAATGCGGGTATAGCCGGTTTTATCAATCACATGATCGAGGATGTCAGCACGTGGCAGTGCGTCAATGATAACTTCTCCTGTAGCAGCAGGCCTTTCGTCATCTGCAAATTGATAGTCAAAATCATCAACTTCGAGGCGTTCCAGGTCACCATAGGTAAAATCGCTGCCAAGAAAATAGTCTGCACGATTTGAAGTCGACAAGCGCGTTACTTTTCCTAAATCAGGTAAATAGATCCATGCCTCGTTTTCCCGGGTTTGCAAACTCCAGTCATACGACAGAAACCCTGTCCCTTTGAGTTTTGCGGGCTCCAAAATGTAGGTTAAGCCCTTCTCATCTCGGCCATACATTTTGTTAATTGTGCGAATTTTTCGATAATTCCGGGTTTTATCCTTATCGACCAGCACCACCTGGATAATGATTGTACGTGTATCTCCCCGATAGCTCTCATCAACTGCTTTCATAATAGCGGACGCACTTTTGTCTAGTGCCCATGCCGAGGCCTGAAAGGAGGCGAAAAATAGCAGCAGCACAAAATATAACGAACGCTCCATTACACCTTCTCCACTTTACGATGCGCGGCCGTCACTCCGGGTAGCCGCTCAAGTAAATTAATAAGCGCGGGCGTAATCAACATATCACTGATAAGTGCAGTTACCATCACCAGGCCCAGCAACATACCAAAGCGACTGAGTGCATCCATCGCTGAAAAGCCAAAAATAAAAAACCCTGAGGCCATCACCGCCGTTGTCACCACCATTGCAGGGCCAATACGCACCACCGTACGTTGCACCGCATCCGCAACACTGCAACCTCCTCTGACCAATTCACGGTTCACACCATGGGTCAGATGCACCGTATCATCAACAGCCAGCCCTAAAGCAATGCCTCCAAGCAATACAGTAAACATATCAATGGGCATACCCGCATAGCCCATAATAGACAGACCGATATAGATAGGTAGCAAATTGGGAATCAGGCTCACCAATCCTAATAAAAAGCGTTTCAGCAACATAATGAGCATCGTGCCGATGAGAAATATTGCAAGCAGATAACTGCTCAGCATACTTTTAATGACATCCATCGCCCCGCTTGCAAGGAGGTCAACCGACCCTGTCACCTTAACCGTCGCGACATCGCCGAAAATAGCTTTGGCTTGGGACTCAAGTGCTGCTCGCACTGCTACATAATCACGCGCATCCGCCCAACTCAGTCGCAGTGTTATCCTGGCCAGCGAATAAGCACGATTCGTTAGTCGCTCAATCTCTTTAGCACCGCCACCTTCATAAAGGAGAATCTCTTGATGAATAAGCCCTTCGCTCTCAGGTATTGAATTACTTGCATATGGGGCAAGTTGGCTATGTATACGCTGTAACGAATCCACCAACGAACTGGCGCTGCCAATATCAATGGTCGTTGCATGATACGATTTTGCATACGCCTGAAACTGTTGCATCCGTCCCATGAAGTCTGGTGTCAAAATTCCATTTGTGCGCTGCGTATCCAGCACAATCTCCAGCGGCACCGTCGCCCTCATTTTTTTATCGATTGCGTAGGTATTGACTCTTACGGGTTCATCTGCAGAAAACCATGCCAGCACATCGTGAGAATAATCGAGACGGGCAATGCCTGGCGTTCCAATAGTAATAATAACAGCGGCAGATACCAACACCAGGCAGCTGCGGCGGACACCAAAATTTGCCAACGGCACGAGTATTTTAGCATAACGATCCCAACTGACATTGGGCTTGGTTGATGGCGATCTTTCACCCAGAATTTTCAATAATGCAGGTAACAATAAAAAGGTGTACAGCAGCGCCAACATAATCCCCAGCGCGGCCATCCAGCCAAAATCGGCCACTGGCTTCAGCCTTGCAACAGTAAATGAAATGAATCCTGCGGCGGTTGTGATGCTGGTGTAAAAAACCGCGCTGCCACTGCTCTCAAAGGCATTAATAATGGCACTATCCAAAGACTCGCCTCGCTGCCGATTTTGGTAGTAGGTACTCAATAAATGGACTGAATCGAGTACCCCGGCGGTCAACAAAATAGCCGGCAACGCTTGACTGATGACACTCACAGGCATGCCAAGATAGCCCATCGTACCCAGCGTACTCAGCATAGCCAGTACCACAACACTCAAGGGAAGCAGAACCGCGGTTACGGTTCTCAACAATAAAGCAAGTCCAGTCACAATCACCAGCAATGCCATGGCGATTAATACCAGGATATCCGAATGAATCGATTCATTGTGCATCCGGTCAATAACCGGGCCACCTGCGAGGCGAATATCAAGCCCTTGTGCGCGATGACGCTCAACCACTTGATCAACCGCATCAAGGAATGCGTTAAGCTCCACGCTACTCAAGCCAAGTGCCTGGGCATGGTCGACAGCACGCGGCGCAGACGTGGTTGCAGGCTCAGGTTCAAACAATAGACCCTGCTCACCAAAAAATCTGTCAGGGCCCTTATCGATCACTTCATCCTCAAGATTCTTCCCCGCCAGATAAGCATTAAACTCATCGTGCCAACGAATTATTTTTTGACCGATACCAGAGAAAAAACCTGCCTCCCGAGACTCATCAACACCTGCTCCAGGTTTTCCTCCGGCCGCTTCACGCGCCTCCTGTGAGGCAAAAGCGACAGCACGCATCACCACCAGAGTCATGGAGCCATCTGCTGAAAGCAAGCTGTTTTTGTAAAGCGAACTGCTCAGAACGTCGGCTTTTAACTTATCGCTCACCGCGCCGGCGATGGGCCATTCATCACCCAGCTCAGCCACCTTTAAGCCGCCATTCTCTTCAGCAATCCAGTCCACATTCACGATGCTGGTCACATAATCCAACCAGGGAACCACATCTTCCAATTCACGGTGAAATGCCCGTAACTTCAGCATCATCTCACCCGAGAAGAGTTGATCGGATGTCACTGCCGCAATAACGATGTCATCTCGACCAAATTGATGCTGAAACGCGCGATAATCCATCAACGTCGGATCATCCTCGTTGAACATCGCATCATTACTTGAATCAACCTTTAAATTACTCATGCCAAGCGCCAACACAGCGCTAATTAGCGACACAATCAGGAGCGCGAGATACGGTTTCCCAATTACCCATGTCGTCATATGAACAATTGATTTATCTAAAACCATTGACGGAGTTCCTTTCCAAAAAGAGTGCCATCACAAACCACTACCCCTCGGTGTACTACTGGGGAGTAGATCGTGTTTTTGCAACGATTAAAGAATATTCTGAATTAACAAAAATTAGGCAAAGAGAGCAGTACCTTGCAATAAAATTAATGTCCCGGCGCCCGCCATACCCGCCCCGACATAGCGTAATACTGCCACCCAATGCGTACGGCGAATGGCCATCTCACCAATGATCACACCAGTGACATGTAACAATCCGGTACTCGTTAAAAAACCGAGCGTATAGAAGGCGGGACTGGCGGAACCAGGCATTTCCAAACCGTGGGCATGGCCATGAAAAATACCAAAGAAAACCACGAAACCTGAAATAATCAAAACACCGGTATCGCGATTAGAATTAATGATGCTAATGCCTAGAAAGATTACGGATATCGCAATGCCCAACTCACCAAATAGCAGCGGTACTTGAATAATCCCTAACACACCGCCAAGCACCATTGCCGCGATGAAAGCACATGGGATGCGCCAAATATTTTTCCCACCCAGCTGTGCGCTCACAATACCCACGCTAATCATAGCCAATAGGTGATCAACACCAAAAATGGGATGGGTTAATCCTGAGAGAAATCCGCTACCATCAGCCTCTTCATGGGCAAAAACAATACTGGGGGAAAGCGCCAGTACCATCACTAGCACACGACGAAACATACTATTATTTATTAATGATTTCATTGTCTGTATATACTCTGTCAATAGTTAAACGTAATGCTTATGTCAGCCAGCAACATTTTCAGCAGCTTCGTCACTCAAGCGCTCATCGAAAACCCCGGTTTTTTCCTGCACCCCCTCTTTTGCCCATAATGAGGCACTGACCACGACCCACACACCCAGAATGTGATGAGCAATATCGAGTAAGTGCATCATTCCAAATGGCTTGTCACCTGCGAGCAAATGCGTTGCTTGATGCGCCATGAAAAAAAGTGTGAAGAAAACCGTCACCCCAACCACGAGCCAGCGAAACCAACGCCCGCTATAGGATTGAATTAGCATGGGCATAAAAGTGTAAATCCCCATAATTACAATAAGAACAGACAGCCCGCCCAGGCCGGGATCAATGCTCCACTTGGAAAAATCTGTTGTAATCGCACTTTTAGTTAAATCCGTGACAAACATCGCTAGGAAGACAAAGAACATCATTGTCCAACCCTGTACAACGATAGATCGATATCTTGATTCAGTTATATTCATAAAATCTCCTCCAGGTAGTGATTTTTTTCAGCGCACTGGGCACTGAGTTGATGTTGAAAATAGGACTGCCAATAATCATCCTCGATGGCTTTATGCTGCGTAAATTCACGCTGCATAAACGCATCAAATTTCTGCGTATCAGCGCGGTCATTGCCGAATAAAGCTTCTAACAACGAGCCCGCGCTTGTCGACTCGAATAAGCGAGTGACGATGGCACCGTTCTCTGCGGGAAGATTATCCACCACTTCATGGCAGCCTTGCTTCCACTGCTCATAGGAAATAAGTTCCGCATGATCATCACCGAATTTATTTTTTAGCAAGATCTGGATAAGTAATGATAAGCGTGTGGGTTGGCTATTTTCGATATGCACAACCTCGGCATCACGACGTCCTTGTTGCGAATAACCTACGATAAAACGGGCAATCGTATCCACTGGCAAGCCATGCATTTCCCCCTCACGCCAATCTGGAATAGCGCCCACAGAACTCGCAACCTGGAACAGACTCTCATAAATATAATTAACTTCCGGCTTTCTAAACTCACCGTCGTAAGCAGGCAGTATATGAGAAATACGGAATATTCCTATAGGGATACTTTTTCGGGCCGAAGCATGCATCAACACCTGTTCCGCAGCCCACTTGGACTGCGCATAGCCGATCAGCAAGCCGTCTACCGTATCAGAGACCTCTTCTTCATGCTGAATGCTGAAGTCTCCATCAACCAGCCTGATACACACCGCCAATGATGAACAGAACGAAATAGACTTAATATGATGGCTGGCGGCCAGACAAACTAACTGTTCAAGCGGATCAACATTGAGTGCGCGAATATCAGCATAGCCGGATAAGGTACTGACAGAGGCAGCCAGGTGATAAATCGCATCCACACGCTCTGACACGCATTGCCACATTCCAGCCGATAAACCCAATCTTGGTTTTGTTAGATCACCGACCGTGGGCACGATACGCGATACCATCGCGGCATTGATACGTAGATTGAAATGCTGAAGATTGGCTAAAATGGCCTGCAAACCTTCAGCATCGCTCTTGGCCCGCACTAAGCAGTAAACAACAACATTTGAGCAGCGCAGCAATTCACTCAGTGTGTAAGCCCCCAGCCAGCCCGTCGCCCCTGTCAGGAAAACTGCACGAGCTTGCTCACCGTGATACGCCCCTGCAGCAGCGGGCAGAGTATCGATGCGCTCACAAATCCTGGCGACATCATTCATGATATCCAGCGGATCAAGCCGAAGCGCCGGGAATATTTTCGCCACATCGGATGTATCACTGTAATTCTCCGTGTGATCACTCACTCGTGACTCATATAAAGTCGCCAACGCTTCAATGGACAGGTATTCAAAAAATTCGTGCATCTCCAGTTCGAAGGGAAGTCGCAAATTGATCTCACGCACCAGCTGCGTTGCGATTAACGAGTCACCACCAAGATCAAAAAAGTTATCTGTCACACCAATATCTACGGACGAAATAATGCAAGACCAGGCATCGAGTAAGGTCTGTTCAGTCTCATTTCTCGGCGCCACAATCTCTCGATCAAATAATTCACTATCCTCAGGGATAGCAGGTAACGCCCTGTAATCAATTTTTCCATTTTCGGTGACAGGCATGCGATCCATCTGAATAAGATGGCGCGGTACCATATATTCCGGTAAACGTTGCGATAGATATGCTTTTACCGCTTGCATATCGAGATGATTAACTTGTGATGGGCCATTCGCAACAATCACATTAAAGCCCAGATATTCTGCCACCGAACCCACAGGTGCCACCACCGAGACATCGCTGAAGCCACAGTCAATCAACACCCCGGACCACTCATCCCTGCTCAGTAAACAGTGATTTTTACGCAAGCCTTCATCGGTATAACCATCGAAGCCCTGTTGCAATCCCATGTGTAAGTCGAAGGAACGGAAAAACCGGGTTTCTTCTAACAATAAAAGCCTGCCCCCCGGGTTCAGCAATGAGATTAAATGCCCAAGCGCCAAACGGATGTCTTGAACATCATGCAACATGCTGGAAGCAATAATCAGATCAAAACTATGATGTTTGAGCCCCTGGAATTCCGGGCGAATATCCAGGTTATAAAGTTGATAACCGAGGTTCTCCGAATCAGGTCCAAAGAGATTGCGCGCCCGATCGAGGAAGAAGGTGGAGATATCAGTAAACAGGTAGTGGCAACCTGCATTGATCAGCATCGGCAACACGTGTTGTGTCGTTGAACCCAGGCCTGCCCCTACTTCCAGTACATTTAAGCCTTGCGTTTGTTGGCCAATAATCTCGGCAGTAACTGCGGCCAACTGTGCATGGTTGTCCGGAAACAATTTTTGATAAACCTGCGCAGTCTCTTTGCCCGCGTAAATTTCTGCCGAGTGAATGGTCTCTGTCAATATGTCATGTAAGCGTTCAACAACACCCACAAACCATGCCGCCTCATCCTGATTGAAGCCGAAGCTCGCGATTAGCCCTTGCGTAACCTCAACTGACAGTGTTGGCAAATTTGGCTCAGGCAGCGGTTTTAATAACTCAATTTTCCCTTGCCCATACTCACCGGCATAGCCCTCTTCAATCAATACATTAAAGGCCCGTTTTAGCCAGCGCTCGTAACGCGTGGCAATGCCATAGTCGAGTAAACGATCGACCGCCAGCCGCTCGCCTACTTCGCCTTTAACTCCAAAATGGTGTAGCGCAACCAGCAGGCCGTGGAAATAAAAATCATCCAGCCGCTGCCAAACCTGCTTAAACAGTGGATCAATTTTTTTCGCGTCGCGGGCACAAAGTACATCTTTCACCAGATTTGAAAGCTTGACTTCAGCATGGGCTGTTTCGCTATAACCTAGCGTCACCAGGTTAGTCGACTCAGGCTCAATATAAGCAATCAACTGTGACTGTCCCGCAAGTCCTGGAATCGGCAGCACAACGGCCTCATGAATTTCGGCATGCTGACTCAAGGTCGAGGCAATCTCACCCAATTCCACACGGTGACCTCGGATTTTTACTTGATCGTCTTCTCTGCCAAGAAAGAGCACGTTACCGTTCTCGGCATAGCGACCAAAATCACCGGTATCATAGAGGCGCTCACCGCTATGAGGGTGAATAATAAACCGTTCTGAAGTTTTCTTCTCATCAGCCCAATAACCTTTTGCTAGCCCCGCCCCCCCGATAAAGATTCGCCCCTTGACGTGATCGGGGCACGAGCGAAATGCGTCATCGTAAACCCAGATTGTTTGATTGGGCAACGGCTTGCCATAAGGGATGCTCGTCCAGGTATTGCAAACACTGTCAATGGGGTAGTAGATTGACCAGATCGAGCCTTCAGTTGCGCCGCCCAAACTGATCACATCAGCCTTGGGAAATACATTGCGAACCTGGCCCGGCAAGTCCAGCGAAATCCAGTCCCCACTCAACATCACAGTGGTGAGGTGGTCACCACCCTGGTCACTCGCCGCCACGCTGTCTATGAGCATACGCATCAGTTGTGGCGCCGAGTTCCATAGGGTGACATTGTAGTTATCGATAAGCTGATGCCAGTGCAGCGGATCGTGCTGCTTGCTATGTTCAGGGATCACCAGGGCACCCCCTGCCGCCAGCAAACCAAAGATGTCATAAACCGACAGATCAAAGCTAAGTGAAGAAACACACAGTGCTTTGTCGTGAGGCCCAATATCAAACAAGCGATTGATATGATCGATTGTGTTTACCGCGCTGCGATGATCAATCATCACACCTTTAGGCACACCTGTCGTGCCAGAGGTGAAGATAACGTAGGCCAGATCATCTAAATCAACATCGACTAACGGCAGTATTTTAGCCGCTGTTAGCGGGACATCACACGCTGCCACAACGACGACATTCAAACCCTCGGTCGTATAGGCATCCGGCACAGCCTTCGCTTTAACCACCACCTGGCGCACTGCGGCAATCGCCAGTAACTCTTTCTGCCGACGTATCGGCAGACCCGGATCAATCGGCACATACGCGCCACCGGCCAACAAAATACCCAGTACCGTCACCACCTGTTCCCAGCCTTTTTGCATCAATACCGCAACAAGCTCAGCGCGTTCAACACCGTGCTCGCGCAATGTATTGGCGACGATAAGGCTCTCTTGCAACAGCTCGCCGTAACTGAGTGTGCGTTCAGGTGATTGAATGGCAATCGCGTTGGGGTGGGCTTTCGCCTGTTCGACAAAGCCCTGATGTAAATAACGTAGCGGGATTGCAGATTGCGTCTGGTTGGTGGCTTCTCGCAACTGCGTCATCGCAGGTGGTAACGCAACAACATTACATTGTGCCCAGGCCTCTTTGCTGGTGGCTAATTTGGATAAAAGATCGTGGTAAGCGCTAAACATGGCATCCAGCACCCCTGCCTCAAATACATCATCCACCGCATCCCAGTTAAAGACCAGATCGCCGCCAACCTCCATGGCTTGATGATCCAGCCAAACCTGAGGTGTTTGGCTAACACCATGAACCATCGGGCCAAAGCACTCGACCAAACCAGCGTCATCACCGGCTTCCCCGCCTAACACCAGGGCGCTGGTAAATACCACGGGCATGGTGGCCTGTAGCGGGTTATCCCGGCGCTTTGTCCATTCGCGCAGCACTTCTACACCACTCATTTCGCGGTGTTCCAGGTCACTCATCAGCTGCCGTTGCAACTGCTGAGCGCGCGCGTTAAAACTTAGCTGCCAGTCTCGATGATCCACTTCGACCAACACCAGCGAGGTAAAGTCTCCCACCAACTGCATCACTTCTGGATGCAGCGGTAGACGGTTAAACAGTGTGAGATTCAGCGTGTAGTGCGGTGAAGCACTCCAGCGTGTCAGCACTTCAGCGTAGGCCGCCAACAGGAGACCCGAAATCGTCAAACCCGCCGCTCTGGCGTTACGCTTCAGCTGATCCCATTGCATGGCATTCAAATGCTTCCGGCGCCGACTAAACCGTGGTGGCTGTAACGCATCCACCTGACTGCGAATGGGCAGTTCCGGTGCGGGCGGCAGGCTATCAATCCGCGCCAGCCAATAATCCTGAGCCCGTTGATGCACCTTGCTACCGCCGAGCGCACTTTCAGCCAGAACATAGTCCCGATAAGAGAGTGAGAGCGGCGCCAATGCTAAGGCTGGATTTTGATAAAGATCACGCCATTCACGGAACAAAATAAACATGCTCCAGGCATCCAGAATCAACAAATCCAGACTCACATGCAATCGGGTACTCCTATCCGGCAAGCAGGTTGCACGAATATCAAAAAGTGGCCACTGATCAGGCTTTAGGACTTGATGGGATAAAATGTTCCGGGTCGCAATAATCTCGCACTCTGCCACTTCGGTCGTCGCATTGGTGCAATCGGCCACGGCAATTTGATAAGCCGGAACGGAGGGCAAAATTTGTTGCGTACCATTGTTATTCACCACCGCGCGGAGCATCTCGTGACGTTCAATTAGCTGGCACAGTGCGCGATTCAATCGTGCTAAATCCAGGCCCTGCGTATCCAGCTCAAAGTAAAAGTGCGTCGCAACGTTGCCGAATTCGACCATGTTGCCGCGACCAAGCCAATACGCGTGCTGGACGTCAGTCAGGGGAAACGGCTGCTCCCGACTTTCTTCATCCACCAGCAACGGCGACAACGTTTCGATCTCTAAGTCCAAATTCGCTGTTGCCCGCAAGTAGTCCAGAATGCTCGACTTGTGCTGCCGTAACCCCTGATGTAACTCATCTGTTAAAGTGCCATTCGGCACAATAACGCGTAGCTCATCACCATCTACCTCCAATCGAACGCCGGCTTGCTGCGCTGCTACCAATACCCGTTTCATGCTTGCATCACTCCTTCGACCCGCATCGCTTTGGCTATCCCTGCTTTGCTGTTGGCTTGATTCAACTTACTGATCCATTGCTCAATGGCAAATGCCACTGCCCCAACATACTTTTTTTGCAGAACGGTGTAGTGGCTACCCGCGGCTATTTCACTGTGTACTGTCCCACTTGTCAGTTCATGCCATCCCCAGTCGCCACGCGCTGAGAACGGATGTTTCACAAACTCACTGACGATGCCATCCTGCGCGCGAATCGAGAGCATTGCATCGCCAATCATTCCCGGCTGATACGCTCGTGTCGCGGTTACAATGCCTTTGAAGACTTGATAGATGTCACTTAACTGATTCATGTTAAAGAGCGGGTCATCCATCAGCTGGTGCAAAATTTTCAGGCGCTGATCCTCCATTAACGTAGCACCGTTAAGCGCTTCAAAGCGATTCACAACATGGGCGGGAAGATTTAGATCACCCGCAAACCAGTTGGACATGGTTTGGTCATCTACCGGGCCATGAACCAAAGGTGCCGGACTATCAATCACCACCACACCACGCACCGTCCAATTGCTTTCTCGCAAACGAGACGCCAACGCAAAAGCGATGGGTGCCCCCGAGGACCACCCGCCCAAATAAATCTCTCCGCGCCAATCGAGATGCTGAAACTCCGCCAAATAACACTCAACAAAAGCGTTAACGGAAGAGAGTGGCACATCAAGCCCATTACTCCCAGGCGCCTGAAATGCAAATACAGGTCGGTTTAGTTGTGCGGACAGTTCGGCATAACAGATGACATTGCCACCCGCTGGGTGGACTAAAAACAGAGGAGTCCCTTTGCCACGGTGATCCAGGCTGATCAGATGACTCTGCTCTTTTTTCAGCGTGCTGCTGTTAATTCGCCGGGCCAGTTTTTCGAGGGTTCGTGCCTGCCAAACATCACCCAATGACAAGGTGTCACCGAGTGTTTCACGAATTAATCCAACCAGTTGAACTGCTTCGAAGGATTGACCGCCAAGCTCAAAAAAATCATCCGTGGCGCTAATCTCCTCGCGCCCGAGTACCGTTTGCCAAAGCGTTAACAACATCAGCTCAACCTCCCCTTGCGGCGCACGACCCAGCAACGTCTGCTGCTGCGGAAGCTGATCCGTGATGACGGGCAGTGCTTTACGATCGACCTTGCCATTGCTATTGAGTGGGAAATCCGGCAAAAATTGACAGGCGTTTGGCAACATATAGGCGGGCAGCCGCTCTGCCAGGTATTCCCGCAAAGAGGCAAACGTCTCGTTCTCTTTCGCTGCTGCGGCTCGCACGATGTAGACCACCAGCTGAGGAAGTCGATCTTCCACTTTCTGTACCGCAGCCAGCGCTTTACTAACACTCGGGTGCGTGCACAAAACGGTTTCAATTTCCCCCAGTTCAATGCGGTGTCCCTGGATTTTAACCTGGTGATCAGATCGCCCGAGGAACTCGATAATACCGCCAGGCCGGTAGCGCCCGACATCACCTGTACGATAAATACGCGCCCCAGTTTCCGGGTGTCGCACAAAACTCCCCTGGCTCTTTTCCGTATCGTGCCAATAGCCGCGCGCTAAACCAACGCCGCCAATGTAGAGATCACCCGCACTCCAGTCAGGTGTGGGTCGACCTAACTCATCGAGGATGTACCAGAGTTGATTTTTCATGGGGTAGCCATAGGGAATACTTGGCCACTCTGAATCAAGCCCGTCAATTTCGTAACAGATGGACCAGATTGATGCTTCTGTCGCCCCGCCCAAGCTCACGACCCTGACGTTAGGCGCAACGGCACGCAGTCGAGAGGGAAGATCCAACGGAATCCAGTCGCCACTCAATAGCACGAGTCGCAATGCGGGCAGTGTCATATGGCGAAACTCGGCCGCTTCGACCATCAGTTGCGCCAACGGCGGCGCTGAGTTCCACACCGTCACGCCTTGCGTACCCAACAAATCCAGCCAGTGGGCGGGATTCAGTGCCTGATCCGGGTCTGGATAGATTAATGCGGCACCCGCCGCAGCACTGCCGAAAATATCGTATACCGAGAGATCAAAACCAAATGAGGAGACCCCGAAAAGTTTATCTTCCGCCGTTATCGAGAAGCGTTGATTCACATCAAGGACGGTATTTACCGCACCACGATGGTCAATCATCACCCCCTTGGGCTGCCCTGTGGAGCCCGAGGTATAGATGATGTAGGCTAGTTCGTCATCCCGCAGAGGCGTGACACCCGCTTGCGCCGGTTCACTTTTCGCGTCAATTTTTATGGCTTCAACACCTTCAGGAAAGGTGTATGAATCGCTATAGATCGCCTCTATCAGCACAACATGCGCGTCGCTGTTTTTAAGTAGATAGTTGCGCCGCTCTGGCGGCAGGCTCGGATCAACGGGAATATAGACAGCCCCAGCCTTTAGAACGCCATATACCGCCTGCAGCAGTGCCGCACCTCGATTCGCAATAATCGCAACGCGATCCCCCGGGGCAACATCTCTGTTTTGTAACTGTGTAGCGATCGCATGACTACCACGGTTCAATTCGCCATAATTAAGCGTCTCGTTACATGCATTCAATGCCAGTGCTTCGGGGTTAGCACTCACTGAATTTTCGAGCAACATTTCCAACCGTTGATCACTAAGTTGTTCAGACACAGGGGTCACGGCCGCGCGCTGTTCCAGCACTGACAAGGGCACCAGCGAGAACGCTTTTGATTGCCAGCTATCGGCATGGCTTGCGAGTTTTTCGATCAGCGCGGCATAAGCCTGCCACATGGCATCAATCAGCCCCTCAGGGAAAAATTCTTCCAATAAATCCCAGACATAATAAAAACTGCCGTCCGATAACTCCCAAAATTGGTGATCCAACATCACTTGCGATGTTTCAAGGCAGCTAAAATCGGCGCGTTCATAGTTATCCATAAACAAGCCACTGCCAATAACAAACGGGATAGGTGACACACCAACGTCACCACTCAAGCGATTCAGTGCCTGCATCACGGGCATGCCCCCCCATTGCAAATACTGTGCATCACGCATCACTTGATCTTGTATCTGCTGGGCGCGCTCGGCAAAACTCTCGCCCTGCCGCAGGTCAACTTCAAGCGGATAAAGCGAAGCAAAGTTACCGATGATGTCGAAAATTTCTGGGTGGATATTCAAACGCCGCGTCATCATATTGCTCAGCACAAAATGACGGCTATTGCTCCAAGCCGAGAGCACCTCTGCATACGCACTAAACACCGCATTGGAGGGTGTAATGCCCAAGGCTTTGGCATGTTGTTTAAACGACTGCCAAATCGATGGTGAAAGTTGATGGTCACGGCGCTGCAATTTAGCACGACAACGGCGTTCCATAGCAGCGCGCACGGGTAATGTCGGGGGGCCAGGCAGATTGATGAGGCGCTCCTCCCAGTATCGCCGCGCCGTTTGCCCTTGATCAGAGAGTGCCAGCTCGTCCAGGGCAATCGCCGCATCACGAAAGCTCAAACTAATATCAGGCAGTTGCTGCTGTGGCTCGCGGTAGTAGAGGTCAATCTCCTGTAGTAACCGGGTGGTGCCATAGCCATCAGAAAAAAAGTTATTGTGGTTGTAGTGAATTCGTGCCTTTTCAACCCCCGCTTCAGACCACAGCGAAACCTTTAAATCGACCCATGGCCAACGATCAACAGGTAACTCACTGCGCATCATCTTGTCACGCAAGGCACTCAACACCGCTTGCCTTTCCGCGGAATTTTTATCATGCAAATCGACCACGTCTATCTGTAAGGCTTGCAGGTTTTTAACAACAGCTTGCTGGCCGTCAGCACGCACAATATTGATCTCGTGAGCGTGGCGCCGCAAGGCACGATTCCACGCCGCTTCATAACACGCCACATCAAGCCCATCTACATTCTTTTCCATATAGTAGTGAGGCCTAACGTGAAATTCCATATAGGGATCAGAGGCCATATAAAAGCCAAACTGTAGATCTGACAGTGGGAATGGCTGATACAGATTTTCCACATCAGGTGTACAGAGAGGCAATGCCGCCTCTTCGTGATCGCGTTCCTTTAACCACGCAACAATGGCCGTCTTATTTGTCACCAACTCATTCCGAAATGCCTCAGTTAACGCGCCTTTCTTCGCCTTAACTTTGAGCTCATCGCCTTCACAGCTTAACGTCACGCCCTGTTGCTGCAAACGCTGTAAAAAACCCGCTAAACTCATAATACAAACACCTCAGTATCTTCGTCCGTTGTGGCGTCATGTTCCTCACTCTGCACACTTAAACATCGCACTAACATTTTTTGATGAATAAGCTCTGCTGCTGCCGACATTCTGTTATTGCCAATCAGCAGATGAGCAGGCAGTTCGACATGCGTCCAGGCCCGGATGCGATTACGCAGCTCCATGGCCATCAAGGAGTCGATCCCTAATTGCGATAGCTGCAGTGCAGAAACACGCTCGTGGTTTTGCAACACGGCGTCATCCCTGATATGCAAGACTTGAGATATCAGTGAACCCAACCCCAGTAGAATTTCCTTCAATGCCTCATCTTCAGGTAATAAAACCAAGGCCTCCGGGAGCGGCAAAGAGAGTGCAACCGCTGAATTCGGACTGCTCGCCGCTGTCGCAACACTTTTCATTAGTCCCCGCAACAGTGCTGGCGGCTCAGAGAGAGGCAAACGCTCACTAAACTGCTGCCAATCAATATCGGCAACCACGGTTTGCCCATCACCGCGAGTCAACACTTCACCCAAGTTCGCCAAAGCGTTGGCAGGTGCCATGGCTCTGATGCCTTGCTGCTTCAGCCGTGCAGATAAATCTGCGCCACTCGCCATCCCAACTTGACCCCAGGGCCCCCAGTTAATACAGATACCGGATTCACCCCGGCTGCGTCGTTCGGCCATCAAAGCATCCAACATGGCGTTGGCCGCCGCATAATTACATTGCCCTGCAGAACCCAATACTGAACTGATCGAGGAGAACGCGACAAAGAAATCGAGCAGCAATGAGCGACTTGACTGATCCAATAAATGAGCAGAAAGCGCTTTCGCTTCCACAACCCGCTGCCAGCTATCCGGTGCGATATTGGCCAAGGGTTGATCATCAACAAGTCCGGCACCGTGAACAATTCCACGCAACGGAAAATGACGTGCTGCCAGCCGCGCGAAAAGTGTTTGCACTTCGTCGGGGCACCCTAAATCGGCGCGACGAATTTCGACCTCGACACCGCGCTGACGTAGACGGCTAATCTGTGCATTCCCCTCTGAATCAAGCATCCCTCGTCGTCCAACTAATACCAGTTGCCTGGCACCCGCATCAACCAACCATTCCGCCACCGCCAGGCCCAGGCCTCCTGTGCCGCCGGTAATCAGATAACTGCCTTTCTCGCGAACGGTGAAAGGTGCCCCGCCATCAACGGGCTGCTCAACCGGCATTAGCACTGGGGTAAAAAGTCGTCCCTCACGCAACACTAACGCGTTACTCAATGAGTGGTTTAACTGCGTATAAACAAGTCCCCATTCAGTCCTGTTTAGCGTCACGGGAATATCGCATTGGCAGACCGAAAAATGGGGGTACTCCAGTGCCGCTGAACGCAACATACCAGCAACACCGGACTGAGCAACCGCGCGAGATTCAGCTGCATTCACCGACTCCGCCTGGCGCGTTAGCAAACAAAGCTGAAAGTCCGCATCAAGCGTTGCAACACTCTCCAGTGCGAGCATTAAGCGCTGCATAAACTGGCAGAGCGCTAAGCCTTTCGATATCGAATCAACAGTGGTCGTTGCGTCCAGTAGCTCATGATTGATGAGCACCACGACCCGACTGATCGCCTTTGCTTTAGCCAGCGCTGACAACAATTGTTTCTGGCTCGCATGCGCCCAACTTTCGAGAGCGATCGGCACAATCGCGTTATTCGACGCTTCTGCGAACGACGTCACCGACGCATCTTGCTGATGGTGAAACACCAACCACTCAGCCGCGCATGCTCCACCTGTCTCAGCATGCACCTCTTCCTCTCGCCATTCAATTTGAAAACGTTGTGCCTGATCGTGATGGCTCGGTTGAACGAGCGCGTAAGCATCCAGCCAAGTCAGCGACAAGCCCACAACTTGCACAACGGGCACCCCGAGTTTGTCATACAGTTCAATATCTGCCACAACGCTTGCTGAGCTGGACGCTTCTTCACGAATTTTTGCACGCACATTTAACACGGTGCTGGTCGTTGCAAAAAACTGTAGCGACTCAATAGCGGTAGGCAAAGGAACACGGTGATCTACGGCATCCCGCCCGTAAAGCAATGCACCAAGCGCTTGAAAAGCACCATCCAATAACGTTGGATGCACCCCATGCTTACCCCAAATGCCGGCATCCACCGTTAAGGATACTTTGCCCTGCACTTCCCCGTTAGCACACCTCAGATCCGTCAACGCCTGAAATGCCGGCCCATACGCTAATCCGCGCTCATGCCAGGCCGCATAAAATTCAGTCATATCGATGGCTTGTGCCATCGATAAATCGGCGGCGGGCGGCAAGGGTGATTCCACTGTCGCGGATTCAATGAACCTGGCGCTGGCGCAAGTGACCCACCCCGCATCCGCCAACGACTTTGCACGCACCTGAATTTTTATACCACCCGCACCCTCTTGCTTAATGAGCAGCGTTTGAACCATCACAGGCTCATCACTCAAATTGAGCGGACTAATAAAATGGATATCATGAATACACGTGGACTGTGCCTCGGCGAGCCAAGCAGATTTCCGTATCGCCGACGCCATTAATTCTAAATATGCCGCCGCAGGTAACACACTCTCCATCTGCAGGCGGTGCTCCAACAGAAACGCCCCCGACGCCCCCGGTAATTGCGTTGCAAAGCTCTCAAATTCATCAAAGGCAATATCCAAAGGGTCACCGCAAGGCTCTGCTGATGCGCTGATCACACCACCATTTGCAGTGTTATACAGCAATTTTTCAAACCAGAAGCGCTGTTTCTCAAAAGGGTAAAGCGGCAAAGCAGGCGATGAGCAGGTCGGATGCTCAGCGCTGTTTTTTGTAAAAGTTGTGGCACCTATCGTATACAAGGCCCCTAGAGAGCCTTTCATTTGCCGGGTATCGTCAACTCGCGCTCGCAGACTAGGCAGATAATGTCCCTTCGCACTCATGCTTCGGCCCAGTGCAGTAAGAATCGGTGCAGGCCCCATCTCAACAAACGTATCAGCCCCCTCTTCAAGCAGGCGATTGAACGCATCAGAGAAGCGAACAGGCTGACACAACTGCGCCACCCAGTACTGAGTATCCGAAACGATGCCATCAATCTGCCCACCTGTTGTAATCATCGTTACCACAGGCGCTTTCAGTTCAAGCCCTTCGAAGGCTGATGCAAAATGGGCCTGTACGGGGGCCATAAGACGCGAATGAAAGCCGTGACTAACCTTCAACAGCGTCACGTCAACACCGGCCGCTTCGAAAATATTTTTTGCGCGCAGCACGCATTTTTTCGCGCCTGAGAGCACCACTTGCTCAGGGGTATTAATCGCCGCAATGTCCAGATCAAGCAGCGTGTTACCCAAATGGGCTTTAGCCGCATCCAGACTTACTGGAACTGAAAGCATCGCACCGTTACCGTGTGATTCCGACATTAACCTGCCACGCTCAGCCACCAGCTTAAGCACTGTGGCTAAACCCATAACCCCTGCAGCATAGGCGGCACTGTATTCACCGACACTATGCCCCAGCACAAACTCCGGCTCAACGCCCCAGTGCTTCCACAGCTCAAATAAGGCGATCTCTGTGGCAACTAGCGCTGGCTGCGCGTACCGCGTTTCATCAATAAGAGCGGAGTTATCACCATATAAAACAGATTTAAGTGAGCAATCCAGGTAGGGTTGCAATAACGCATCACAATGATCGATACAGGTGCGATATACCTCATAATGCTGATACAGCTCCGACCCCATATTGGCGTATTGCGAACCTTGCCCGGTAAACAGTAATGCAACCCTGAGCGGCTGATTGACGCTGCCGCGCGTGACGTTATCCAACTCAATCGCTTCACCTTTAGCAATACTCAGTAAGCCGCGACTGATCTCTTCCTGCGTACCCACCACCGCTACACGATAGTTTAAAGCGGCGCGTGAGGTGTTCGCGCCAATGCAAAACTCATTATTGAAGGTTAGTGGATCCATTGGTTCGACTAAGCTCACCGCATAGCGCCCCGCCAGTTCTCTTAAACTCACTTCGCTGGCCGCGGATAATGTCAGCAATGCCGCACCCGGCGCTGTGTTATCCGGCACATTGGGCAGATCGCGAATCGTGCCATGATGTGATTGCAAAACCATATGCGCGTTTGTGCCACCAAAGCCAAATGAGCTTACGCTGGCAATCAGCGGCTTGTCCGTTGCGGTTGGCAGCGAAACACCCTTAGTCACTGGCAACAATCGACTGGCATCAAGATCGATATGAGGATTCAACGCATTAAAATATTGATTGGCGGGAATCTGTTTATGCTGAAGAATCAGCGCAGTTTTAATTAAACCGGCAATACCTGCCGCCGATTCTAAATGACCGATCTTGCTCTTCACGGCGCCCAACCAGCAGGGCTTTGATGGCGTCCCGTCTCCGGTATCAAGAACTGCCTTCAGGGCATTTACTTCAATCGGGTCGCCCAATGGTGTTCCCGTGCCATGTGTCTCGACGTAGTCAACTTCAGCACCACTAATACCAGCACTGGCCAGTGCCGCACAAATTACGCGCTGCTGTGCCAGGCCATTCGGTGCGCTTAAGCCATTGCTGCGACCGTCCTGATTAACCGCACTGCCCTTAATCACCGCGAGCACCTGGCTGCCATCCTTAAGGGCATCACTGAGCCGCTTAAGCACGACAAAGCCACAGCCCTCGCCACGCACATAGCCGTCTGCATTTTCATCAAAGGTATGGCAACGCCCTGACGGTGAGAGCATATTGGCCTGAGAGAAAATTTCGCCGTAATCCGCAGACAGCACCAGATTAACGCCGCCGACCAGGGCTAAGTGTGACTCTCGATATGCCAGGCTGCGACACGCTTGATGAACCGCCACCAATGATGATGAACATGCCGTGTCAATTGCCATGCTCGGCCCCTGCAAGCCAAGTAGATAAGAGAGACGGTTGGCCGCCACACTTAATGCGCTACCGGTTCCCGCATAAGCGTCCCATGCCATGCCTAAATCACCTTGCAATCGAAAGTAGTCATTATTGCTAATGCCGACAAAGACGCCTGTATTGGAACCCGAGAGTGAATCAGGTGCAATCTGCGCATACTCTAGTGCGTGCCACGCCGTTTGTAATAACAAACGTTGTTGCGGATCGACGCTGCGCGCTTCCCTGGGTGAGATACCAAAAAGCGTGGCATCGAAACACTCCACATCATCAATAAAGCCCCCCCAGCGATAGGCATCCTGATTGCCAGCACGAAAATTTGTTAGCGCAATTCGCGCGCTGGAGACTTCACTGATAGCGTCCTGATCTCCGTTGAGTAGCTGCCAAAACGCATCAACATTTTCTGCCCCGGGAAAACGGCAAGCGAGTCCGACAATGGCGATCGGTTCCTGTTCGCTTTCAGCATGCGATACATCACTTGCACACCCCGTCAGATAGTCAGCCAACAAATTAACCGTTGGATACTCAAACGGGATCGTAGCGGAAATATCCATTGACAGTGCCGCACTTAACTCAGCGACTAACTCGACCAACTTCACAGAATCCAGACCAAAGGCCGAGAGCGCTTGATCGGGATAAATATGCTGAACATCCAGCCCCCCTAATGAGGCCACCAATTCAGAAAGCCACTTCATCAGCAATGGTCGTTTATTTAACAAGTCAGTAGAAACGCCATGTTTGCTGTTTTTGGTAATAGCCGGACGCACCCAGCCACCAATCTGTTTCAACGTGCCTTCAAGATACATCGCCCTGCATGCTTTGCGCTGTGTCTTTCCACTCGAAGTTTTCGGCACGCCATGTGGTGGCAGGAAAACCACCGCATCAATTAACACGCCGTGCGCTTCACTTATTCGTTGTTCAATCGCCCGGCCCACGGTTTCAAAATCAAAGTTGTGACGTGCATTACGCTTAACTTCTTGCGCCAGAACAAGCTGTGGACGACCATCTTTCTCAACAGAAAAAGCTGCGCCCGACGGGTAAAGATCCTGATGCACCTGTTGGGCAGTCTCCTCCAGATCCTGCGGATAATGATTGGCCCCGCGAACAATAATCAGATCCTTTAGACGCCCAGTAACATACAATTCATTTTCGTGAATAAAGCCAAGGTCGCCGGTACGCATAAACGCCACCCCGGGGTGGCTTTCGAGTGTTGCGGAGAAGGTGGCCAAACTTTCTTCAGGCTGATTCCAGTAGCCGCCACAAACACTACTGCCCGAAACCCATATCTCCCCTACTGCTTTGTCGGGACAGCTCACATATTGCGCGGGTTCGACAATCACTACCTGCGGGTCATCACAGACTGAACCACTAGAATGAATAAGCATCGCACCAGCAACCGCCTCATTCATCAACTCCACGCGATCTTGCTCGAGGGCTTTACGCGCTATAGACAGCGGTGCGCGATATTGATCACCTTTCCCGCAAGTGACATAAAGCGTCGCTTCCGCCAGGCCAAAACCACCCACCATCGTCTCGCGACGAAACCCTGATGTTGCAAACTTCTGAATAAATGCCTCAGTGGTTTGACAGGAGATAGGCTCCGCCGCATTTAACGCAACACGCCAATGAGAAAGGTCTAACCGGGCGGCCGCTTCCTGGCTCACCTTATCAACGCACAGCTGATAAGCAAAATTAGGCGCGCCGCTAAAAGCCGCCCGGTAGCGATCAATCGCCTTCAGCCACAGTAATGGCTTACTTACAAACGTGACAGGCGCCATAAACACCGCCTGTCCGCCTAGCGTTAATGGCATCACAATCCCTTGAACCAGGCCCATATCATGAAAAACAGGTAACCAGGAGACAAACGTTTCACCGCGCTTAAGCCCGGCTGCAACACTATAAAGCGCACTATTAGCAACTAAATCCCCATGACGAACCATGACCCCTTTAGGGTCACCCGTAGAACCCGAGGTGTATTGCAGATAGGCGAGATCTTCCGCGCGCACCGCCTCATTAACCCAGCCGATTTTCCGTAAGGCAAGTTCATCAACAGCGATCACATTCGGCACACTATTTAGCGCCTGACCAAGATAGGATGTTATCGAATCGCGTTTATCACTCATCACCAGTGAAGCGGTGACATCGGCATCGCGTGCGATAATCGCAATACGTTGCGCATGATAATTGTTTCTGGGTGGATAAGCCGGGATTGCAATGACACCCGCATATAGACAAGCTAGAAACGTGGTTACGTATTCAATACAAGAAGGTATCAGGATTAACACCCGCTTACCGACCAACGCTCTATCCTTAAACTCTGCGGCCAAAGACGCGGCCTGCAGGTGCAGCTCGGCATAGTTAAGGCTGCAGGCTTGATCTCGCGCTAGATGATCAAGAAACGTGAGTGCAATTTTTTCAGGCTGAACATTTACGCAGTCCCGAATAATGTTCAACAGCACTTTTTTAGGCGTACCAGAGACATTATTTCCTGGGAACCCAGAATGCGTTACCGATGGATCCATCCCATTCACTACTAAAATCCCTTTAGTAAAAAGTCAATAAGTTTTTTTCGAAAAGATACACACTTTAAATGGAACTTGCAACAACTCAGCTCAACTATTTACTGCTGTCCCGGCCGCCCTGCGTCCGTCATTGCTTCATATAATCGGCCATTACGCGATGATTTCCTCAAGTGGTTTTACGGTGTTGCGGATCGAAACATCTGTTTGTATCTGGAACTTCGCACGACGGTTCACTACTTCAGATTCGCTGCATATGTGTTCGTGTAAAGGGTTCGTTTAGGAATAGGCACGCAATAGTATCCTGACTTTAAAGATAATATTTTATTATATTAATTGAGAAATCATAATTCTTAAAGTCTCTCATGCGCAAATATTACGATGATGAAAAGGAATAAATGCCAGCAAGAATATTATCAAGAAGCTCTTAAAAAAGCATAAATTCGTTAAGCGGAAAATGCAGAAGAATATATCAACGGGAACGCATAAAGACCGTAACGAGCAGTTTCTGAATATAGCTGACCCACTCTGTGCGAAGTAGAGAATTTTCATATAGGTCTTACGCTTGTTAATGAAGACAAATAGATGGCCACTTAATGGGTCTTCTTGTAATTGGTTTTTGACTAAACCGATGAGTCTTTTGAATGATTTACGCATATCGGTCGCGTGTTGGTAGCGCCAGACGCGCACATGGTGATCAGCGATAATCATCAGGAGGCTTTAAGCCTGAGGACAAGATGCTCACCGATATTAAGCTCAACTAGCCAATCGTTTTTGTTTTCTGGTGGGGACGTAAACACCGGCGGGGTTAATTCAACAAACGGTGACGCCTCATCCGTCTGGCGGCGCTCATTTTTTAACAAAGAACGCCATTTTGAAAAGGTGGCGTAACAGATGTTTTGTTGCTTACAAAATGATTCAGCTGAAATAGCCAGCATATTGCTTTGATCGATGATCTGTTGCCACTCATCTCGGCTTCGTTTGGGTGCGCGGGGACTTTTGTGTATTGTCATGAGATCCTCCTGTCAATGTTGTGAATGACAGTATCCCCTCACGCAAGGATCGGGGAAGTACGTACTATTTTGACCGCTTACGGGTTGTTAGTGATTTACGCAAATCACTAAATCAGGATAGCGCGTGCCAAGAAGCATCTGAGCATTTAAGGGGGTTGGTCGAGAAAATCGTTTTAACCCCGAAAGATAGCGAGGAAAACTTACAAGTTGATTTATACGGAGACCTTGCTGGAATCCTGAATATAGCAACGGAGACAAAAGATATGATGAGACCTGAAATTCTTGAGCGGCTTCAACTATTACCAGCCAATGATAATAACGCCGCGTATTCCCAAGAAATGTCGCACATAGATAGTATTGGTAGCGGGGGTAGGATTTGAACCTACGACCTTCGGGTTATGAGCCCGACGAGCTACCAGGCTGCTCCACCCCGCACCTGCATTTACGACGAGGTGAATACTACCAGATCCCTACCCCATCAGCAAGGAGAATTAAAAATAAACTAATAACTTACGCTGGCGACGCAGGTAAAAATGGATCTGCATGAATATCCTTTAGCGACGCACCCACTAAAAAAGCCTTACGCCTGGCACTACTAACCATCTCTGGGTGCCCACAAAGAAAAACCTGCCATTTAGCTAGTGCCGACTGCTTGCTAAACGCAACATCATTTGGAAAACCAAAAGAAATGCCGGCAGGAAGGTTACTTTCATCAACACCTGAAACACAGGGGAAGTAACTAAAATTATCATGCATTTTTTCAAGCTGACGAAGCTCATCAACATAATAAAGGCTTTCTGGCATCGTACCACCATGACAAAGAATAACAGGCTTATCAAACCCCCGTGCTAGTGCATCACGCACCACCCCCCACAGAGGAGCAAGGCCAGAACCAGTGCCCACAGCGAGCAGTCCTTCTTCATTTTCAACTTGATGATAGAAGCACTCACCCATCGGACCAGCAACCGACAATTGATCACCCACCTGAACATCATCACATAACCAATTACTTACCACACCCGCTGGCACTCGCTTGATATGGAACTCAAGTGAATTTTCGCTATCAGCCAATGATGCCAACGAATAACTTCGAATTAAATCACCCTTAAAAAAATTAACAAACTGCCCAGCGCGGTACTCAAAAGACTTATCATACGCAAGCCTTAATCGCAATACCTCATCATTCAAATACACCTTCTCAACGACAGTTAGCTGATGCTTCTGTTTATGCGCCTCATCAAGTGCCACCACCTCGATGTCACCCTCAGGCTTACAGACACAGGGTTTAAAATAACCCAGTGACTTTTGCGTCTCTTTGAGGTCTGCCTGAGAGTTCTGAGGGATAGCACCATTCACTACCTGCATCGTGCAAGACTGACAAGCGCCACTTTCACATGAATACGGCACACGAATATCGTTTCTCAACAAACAACGCAACACCGTCTCATCATCTAGCCGCTCATACGAGCGACCCTGGTAGACGACTTTTTTCATATCTATTTACCTTAATTGAATAGCTGATGTTACGTACACCTCAGATAGAGTGCGGGTCTATCGTGGCCCGAAAAAATCGTAACCCTTTGATTCATAATAACCGGTGCGTAACATCAGTGAATAATAAGAACGACTTACCTAAGCATATCATTACGAATATTTTCTGCAATCGCTACGGGTATATGCACATCATCTTGACTGACAGCGATACTTCGTAACCCATACAAAAAGCTACTCTATTTGGTATACCGTATAACTGCCATACCTATAATCCATGCCCCCCGTCTGCTTGGCCATAGTATCGCAGCTAAAGCTGACCGGCTAACGCCGGTGGTTTAAACCTTATGATGGAAAATTAATGTTACAGCCCCTTTAAAGTTCATCGCTCGTAAGTCGATAGGGCTAATTAATGAAGAGCTACAAAAAAGAGCAGTTCACCAGTTAGTGAGCAAGAGAATGCCCCTCTCATTCTTACTGATAGATAGCTGAAAGAGCGGATTTCATGGAGGATAACGCGCTATGACGCTTAAAAAGAAATTGATTCTTGGGTCAATATTACTCGGCATTCTGCCGGTTATAATATCCATTGCGGTACTGGAATATATTTCGAACAGCTCTGCAGAGGCTGCGCTTGAACAACAAACGCAGAACCAGCTGGTTTCCGTCCGCGATATCAAAAAGAATCAGCTAGGACATTACTTTGAGACGATCCGCGATCAGGCGATCACTTTTTCCAATGACCGTATGATCATCGACGCAATGCAGGGGTTTTCGACTGCTTTTAAGGAGTATGACAAAGAGCTCGATCAGGTTAGTGGGCTATATCGTGATCGGGTCACACAGTTTTACAGCGCCGACTTTGCAGATGCCTATGCACAGCAGAATCAGGGCAGTAAAATAGATGTCACTGCGTTACTGGATCGACTGTCACTTACGTCACTCGCACTACAGCTCACCTATATTGAGGAAAACCCCAATCCACCGGGTACAAAAGATCGTTTAGTGGATCCAAATAATGGAACACAGCATGGTAAGCTGCATAAAAAATACCATCCCCATATTCACGATTTTCAGCAAAAATTTGGTTATTACGACATCTTCCTGGTCGAACCGGAAAATGGCAACATTGTCTATTCAGTTTTCAAGGAACTTGATTTTGCTACCTCACTGAAAAGTGGCCCCTATGCAAATTCCGGGATTGCCGAAGCGTTCCATGCCGCTAATCAAAGTAATGAAGCTGAGTTTTATTACATGACTGATTTCGCTGCCTATACACCATCGTACGAGGCGGCAGCCTCATTTATTGCAACCCCCATTTTTGAGCAGGGTAAAAAGGTTGGTGTATTAATATTTCAGATGCCGATCAACCGTATTAACCAGATCATGACCAATGATGAAAAATGGCAGGAGGTTGGTCTCGGGAAATCCGGGGAAAGCTATCTTGTTGGCTCCGATCTGCTTGCACGCAGTAAAAGTCGTCTCCTGATTGAAGACAAACCCGCTTATCTGCAACAGATGAATCAACGGAGTACCTCACCAGGAGTGGCTGCAAAGATCGATGCAAAAAATACCAATATTGGAATTCAAAAAATTGAGACTGAAGGAACGAAAGCGGCGATAAGTGGCGAGAGTGGTTTTTTAAAATTCAAAGATTATCGCGATATCAGTGTACTATCTGCCTTTGCACCAATTGATATACTTGGGCATAAATGGGCGATTCTCGTTGAGATAGATGAAGCAGAGGCCTTTCAACCTATTGCGTCATTGAGTCAAAACCTTATCCTAGCGGGTATTGCCATCGTTGCAGTCATGGCAGGACTCGCTGTTATTGCAGGTCTGTTATTTGCAGACAAAATCATAAAGCCTATCCAGACACTGTCACAAACAATCCACTCGATTGAACAGGATTCGGATCTAACACAACGCATAGAGATAGAGACGAAAGATGAAATCGGGGAGATGGGAGATGCCCTCAACAGGATGCTTGAGAAGTTTCAGGCCAGCATGCAGGCGGTATCTGGCTCGACATATCAATTAGCAAACGCAGCTGAGCAGATGGCGATCATCTCTGCGCAAACCAGCGAAGGTGTCGCTAGACAACAGGTAGAAACCGATCAGGTTGCGATAGCAATCAATCAGATGTTATCGACAGTACAGTCAGTCGCCAGTAACGCTGCATCAGCTGCTTCATCAGCCAAACAGGCTGATGGTGAAGCGGATAACGGCAATGGAGTGGTGTTGGAGGCTATCGAGATGACCAATTCATTGGCGCAAGAGGTTGAAAAAAGCGCGCTGGCGATCCGTCAAGTCGAGGCCAACAGTGAACAAATAGGCATGGTGCTTGATGTGATCAAGGATATTGCTGAACAGACCAATCTGCTCGCACTCAATGCAGCCATTGAAGCGGCACGAGCAGGTGAACAGGGGCGTGGTTTTGCCGTTGTTGCCGATGAGGTACGTACGCTGGCATCACGCACTCAGGAGTCGGCGCAAGAGATCCAGCAGATGATTGAACAGCTTCAGGTGGGCTCTGGTCAAGCAGTACAGGTGATGCATGATGCGCAGCAACAGGCGGAACAGAGCGTCAGCAAGGCGCGTAGTGCGGGTGACTCGCTGCGAGTCATTACCGATGAGGTCTCCACGATTAACGAGATGAACCTGCAGATCGCCAGTGCCACTGAAGAGCAGAGCGCAGTCGTCGAAGAGATCAACCGTAATATCATAGCAATCAAATCGGCCTCGAACGAAGCCACATGTGGCACTAAACAGAGCAGTGAGTCGAGCAAAGAGATGGCCCAACTTGCGACACAGTTACAGAGCCTGGTGGCTAATTTTAAGGTTTAGGAATGGAAATTAAATAACTAAGGAACGTGCACGGAATAACTTGCTGTTTTGGCGCTCTGATTTAGTTTGTATTTGTTCGTTCTGATTGAGCAAAAGCGGAGGAATAATCGTTCTATTTCGAGTTTTTGTGATTGAAGAACGGGCAAATATGGGCTGAAGCAGAGATGCGAAAATGGTAAGTTATTCCGTGCACGTTCCTAATCACTCCTTATTCAAACGCGATGCCTGAGACATACCTCGTTCACGCTCTTCTCCAAATGGCAGTATCAATACCAGCGCCACACCCAACAACAGCGCATTACCAGGCAGGTGAATAACACTGCCCAATCCCTTTAACAAGATGCCAATAAACAGAAATACCAGCGCATAGGCCATGGTCGCTTCATTAAACAGCAGCACTAAAAAAAGAAACCAGCAAATTAACCCTACTACCAGACCCAGCGCCTGTTTAATTCCATCATTCATCTCATCATCTCCTGGTCTGCTTTGGTTACCGATATTTATGTTTTAGCCCAGGCGCTCTCTCAAACGATGAGGGAGCGCCCAATCATCTAAAGTGAAATAATCGCGGCAAATCCTACTGCCTAATCTATTTCCGCTAAACCACTCATTAAATTGTCTGGCGAACCCCTACTGGCTTCCATCCAGGTGCAATCACATTTGGCATACTGGAACGCTTTAATAAACGCATGGGGGTGAGTGTGAATTCACCATAACGCTCATTCACCTGATCCATCACCGCATTCACCTCACTGCTATGCGTTTCAACCCGTGGTGAAAAGAGTTCTATCTGATGATTGGCAATACCAGGGTTCAATGCAGTCACCTGCACCTGATGCACCGCCTCGCCATACCAATGGGTGTTGAGCATGTTGCGACAGAGCTTCATGATTTCATGGCCATCATCAACTGCCAGCTCTGACTGATACGTACCGCCAATCCAACCATTCTGACCACGCAGACCGACAAAGAAACGCCCCGCCTGCATCCCATGGCGACGTAGACGCACGGCGACCTTTTCACTCATGTGCAGTAGATAAGTCTCAATCACATCAACATGGGTGGTGTTTGGCGGCATCACCTTGCCGTGCCCAAGCGACTTCGGCGGCTGCGTATCGATACTCACCTTACTTGGGTCTGCACCCTGACACATATGCCAGATACGCCGTCCGAGGTTGCCAAAGCGACGCGCCAATACACTAATCGGTATCTGTTTCATATCACCACATTTATACACTTTGTATTGCGCCAGAAAATCACCAATCCCTTTTGCGATGCCACATAGCTCAGTCACCGGCACATCCCTCAAACGCTGCTCCGCTTCCCATGGTGGAATCACGGTGAGGCCATTGGGCTTAACCAGCTTGGCGGCAAACTTGGCGGTGGTCTTATCACCACTCACCCCTATCGAGCAGTGAATACCCGAGGCCTCAAATACCTTTTGCTGCACCATGCGCGCAATCCGCAGTGGCGTACCGTGTAGTTTCTGACAACGGCTCACATCAAGAAAGGCCTCATCGATCGAAAAAACTTCAATATCCGGCGTAATGTCATGCAGCGCGCGCATAATATTCTGCGACACTTGTGCATAACGTTTAGGGTCTGCCGGGCATTGAATCAACTCTGGGCAAAGACGGCGCGCCTCTTTTAGACGCATACCCGTATGCACACCATAAGCACGTGCCTCATAGGAACAGGTGATGATGCAGGTACCCTGCTCGCCATTGGTCACCGCTATCGGTTTGCCGCGCCACTGTGGGCGTTCACGCTGCTCTATCGACGCAAAAAAAGCATTCATATCGACCAGGATGATCGCCCTCGGCCAATGAACAGGGCTGCGGTTTAGCGGGTCTTTTTTAGTAATGGTTTTCATGATGCTCTTCCTGCCGATAATAAGGCGTCAATTACGGTTTTCGATTGCGATTAGGGATAACTGCGCATTTGGCCAACCAGTACACCTTGAATATGTACCCGGTGCGCGGCATAGGTAAAAGGTTCCATCGTACTGTTTTCCGGGATCAACTTAACGCGACCATCATTGGTGTACTTCAAACGTTTTAGAGTCGCTTCATTACCATCAATTAGCGCCACCACAATTTCGCCACTGTGGGCCTGCTGCGCATGACGAATCACCACCATGTCGCCATCAAGGATGCCGACATCGATCATCGAATCTCCGACTACTTTGAGAATGAAACGATCTGGCCCCATAAAAAAATCTACCAGATTAACCCGGTCATGCCCAGGAATGGCCTCGATCGGTAGCCCTGCGGCAATCTGACCCAGCAACGGCAGGCTTGCCGCCTCTTCATCCGCCTCTACTAATTGCAAACCACGCCAACCCGCGTGATTGCGCACCAGCTGTCCTTTATCGATCAACCCCTGCACATAGCGGTGCAACGTCCCTTTTGAAGCAACACCTACCGCCTCACCAATCTCCACCAGCGTGGGCGAACGCCCCTGCTCGGTAATTTGAAATCGAATCGTATCCAGAATACGTTGCTCAAGTTCGGTCAGCATCTATCGCGCTCCAGTCTCGTCAATAAGCCTGAAAACAATATAGAGAACTTTTAGAGAACTTTCAAGCGAAAATTAAACCCCGGATAAAATTCAGCACAGAAATGCGCTTAACCCACCCTGAAGAGCGAGCCAAGCGTCAAATAGAAAAATCGAGAGGGTACATATGAAGGGGAGATCACCAGGCCAACCATTGAACAGTAAGTAGCGCTGAATACAACATATCCCCATAACCGATCAGTTGACCTGCGCTCAAACCACTGTATGAAATATTCAGTAAACTGTCCCATCATAACCAGCGTGTTTTGCTTTGGTGTTGTTAACCACACCTGAATAAAATTTAACTTCGGTTTCTGCAACCGCTATTTAATTATTAGCCCGCCCGCCTCAAATTTTGACAGCGGCTTGTGAAATAGAAAACCCTGAGCCATTTCGCAATCCAGTTTTCTGAGAAATTCGAGCTGATCATCCGTCTCAACCCCCTCAGCAATCACTGTTAACTGCAAGCTCTTTGCCATTGCAATAATCGCGCTAATAAGGGCTGCATCATTCACATCAGTGGTTATGTCACGCACAAAAGAACGATCAATCTTTAAAGTATCCAGTGGAAATCTTCTCAAATAACTCAACGATGAATAACCAGTACCAAAATCATCAATCGATAAGCCAATACCAAGATCGCAAAAGCTATTCAGTATCTGCTCTGTTTTAATTGGATTCATCATTAACAGGCTTTCTGTCAATTCCAGCTCCAGACAAGCAGGATTAACACCGGACTCTTTAATGATGCTGTGAAATTTATCTTTCAGGTTTCGGTCATTAAACTGCCGATTCGAGATATTGACTGACACATGCAACCCATGATCAATCTGATTCCATTCGCTAAGCTGACGACAGGCGCTCTCCAGCACCCATTCACCAACAGGTACTATTAATCCAGTCTCCTCTAAAATCGGAATAAACTGTAGAGGCGAGATAAGCCCCTTTTCTGGGTGTTGCCAACGCAACAATGCCTCAAAGCCAGTTAAGTGATTTCCATTAAGTGATATCTGTGGTTGATAATAAAGCAAAAACTCCCCTCGCTCTAATGCTTTTCGTAAACTGGTTTCCATCGTTAAGCGTTCTACAGCGAGGCTGCTCATCTCCGGGGAGAAGTACTGAAAATTATTCCGTCCACTTTCTTTCGCACGATACATTGCAATATCTGCATGCTTAATTAAAACCTGAGGGTTCTGACTATCACTGGGAAATATACTAATACCGATACTGGCAGAAACAAATAGTTCCTGCTCATGAACCAACATAGACTGTGAAACACTTTCTAATAGCTTTTCGCAAATAAGTGTAATTTGCTCTGTGTTCTTTATATTTTCAAGTATGATAGCAAACTCATCACCACCTTGACGCGACACGGTATCACCACTTCTAAGCGATGAAATAAAACGTCCTGAAACAGTCTTTAGTACTACATCCCCAGTATCATGACCAAGCGTATCGTTAATGAACTTAAATCGGTCTAAATCGGCAAATAACACTGCCACCATAGTGTTATTGCTATCGGCATGAATAATGGCCTGCTCGAGCCGCTCAATAAACAGCGTTCTATTCGGTAACTGCGTCAGCACATCATGATGGGCTAAAAAATGAAGGTATTCCTGCGTTCTCATCCGCTCGCTAATATCTCTGCCTGTAGAGATAAAATGAGTAATTGTTCCGTCAACAGATTTAAGCGGCGTAATTGTTTTTTCTTCATAATAAAATGAACCATCTTTTCGCTTATTGACCAAAACACCCTGAAATACTTCACCAGACTGGATTGTTCGCCATAGTTCTTCATAATACTCCTGCTGATTCTGAGTATGGCCAGTTGATTTTAGTATCCTGGGGGTTTTCCCCACCACCTCCGCCAATGTGTAACCCGTAGTCTCTTCAAAAGATTTATTCGCATATTCAATGACCCCAGCAGAATTCGTAATCATAATCGCATCGGCTGTTTGCTCTAGTGCCATTGAAAATTTTTGTTGCTGTGCTTCGGTCTGTTTACGCTCACTAATATCTGTAATGCTGCCACGAATTAACTCTTTTCCCGCTGCGGGCAGCCTCACCAGACGTGTTTCACAATCAATGAGATTACCCATACTATTCTGATATACCCATTCATACACTGGCGTTTCACCTGCAACGGTATCATTCACAAAACCACAGGCCAGCGCCGCAGAAGAGTGCCCGCTAGGTTGCACCCCAGGGCTCAACATCAGGTAATTACTTCCAATTAACTCATCCCGGTGCTGCGCAAAAAGCAATGCCGCATTTTCATTAGCATCAATAATACAATTACTTTTAACATCCAGTACAAATATAGCCTCTGGTGCATTCTCAACCAAGGTACGAAAACGCTCTTCACTCTCCCTCATATTTCGTAGTGTGATAAGGCTACTCAGTGATTCAGCCAGGCGGTGGCCTATTTCATCAAACAACCATAGCTCTTCATTCCTGAAGGTATGTGCTTTATTACAATGATGGATTACCAGTGCCCAGGGCTGGCCTATTTTGGGGTGAAGTGCCAATAAAAGCTGGGATTTCACCGAAAAATGCCCCTTAACTTGTGCTGGGATCTGGTGAGAACTTAATGCGTCATAACGCACAGGCCCCGTACTATCCAGGCATTCCTGTAATAGCATTGCGGTGTCGTGATCAATAGGAACGTTAATATCCTGCTCAAATGCACCCGGCCATTCAGGCTTGGTACATTCCATAGGAATAGTGAGTTCACCGGCTTCAGGGTCACATGGGTAAATCAGTGCTGCGCGGTCACAATCAAAAATATCAAGTAACGCCTCCAATGAACTATGCAGCGTCTCCTTAAACGTCCCGGCCTGGAGGCTTATGCGGCTAATACGCTCGATGGCCTCCAGCTGGTGAAGCTGTGTTTGAGCAATATTATCGGTTTTCTGTAACGCAACCACATCCAGCAATGTACTGAAGACCTTAATCGGCACTTTAGTTGCTGGATCCAGGATCGGAATAGAGGTAATCAGTATGGATTGAACACGCCCATCATTATATAAATATGCGACACAGCTACTTGGCATATGCGAATTCAACGCAATAAAAACAGGATGATGATCTTCTGTTACCCGCGTCTGGTCAGACCTGTGTAATTTACCACCCCAAACAGACTGCATCGCATGCCGGGTTAATGCTTGCTGGTTCAATCCCAGGATATTTTCCGCAACCAGGTTTATATCAATCACATTACCAGCGGCATCCTGCTCAATGAAGCCCTGAAAAAACGACGATCGCAGGTCTTTATTAACTGCTTTCAGCATAATTATTCCTGGTTTTTTTCAAAATATTACGCTTCATCATGACATTCCATGCCCAACGCTCGAAGCAGCCGATATCATTCAGAATATTATTAACTGATGTTACGCACACCTCAGATAGAATGCGGTCTGTAGCGGACTGAAAAAATTGTAACCCATTGATTCATAATAGCCGGTGCGTAACATCAGTTATTAAAACCAGGCGCAAGTCTGCATTAAAAATACATTCTGCACAATATATTTAATGGGGGGTATAATGAACCATTATAGGCATACCTATGAGTTATGTTTATCCCGAGACAGAACCTGCCCCACGAAGTATTTTGGGTATGCATTCGAGACCCTTGAAAAACAACACCATACAGGCCATTTTTTTCAAACCGCCTCGAGATGATCACAGTTCGTGAACATGACAATGCTACAGTTATCAGACTGAAACAGTTTATGTAATATTGTTGAAAGACAATGGCTTGATTTATGATCAAACGATCGAATACAGCGATACACAAACAGCAAGAAAATGCCCTATAAATTTCACGATTATTGCAGGTAAATTTGTTTGAAAAACGAGACCTAATGGCGTTGTTGAGGGGCGATCCGCCTCATGATAAGCAAGCCGATATAAATCAGATGATTTTACTGTGAATGTTAACGGGACAGCAGTGATCTACGCTATAGTCAATTTTTATGGCATACCTCAACCACTCTGACTTCCGCTTCCCCTGGCGTGAAGGTAATGAATTCCGCTTACTGCTCGATGGCGACCAGTTTTTCCCTGTGATGTTGAATGCAATCAATAATGCAAATAGTTACGTTGCACTCAACATGTATTTGATGAGCTCTGGTTCGGTCTCAGACCGTTTTATCGAGGCCCTGCTACAGACAGCCCAACGCGGTATTCCAGTCTATATTACTCTCGATGGTTTTGGTGCCAGTAACCTTATTAAACAAGACAGAGAACGACTAAATCACGACAATATACATCTCACCTTTTACAACCCTATTCGTTATGGCCGCTGGTTTAACAATCTATTCCGTGATCACCGAAAACTACTACTATTAGATGGGAAACTGGCATACGTGGGTGGTGTTGGTATTACTGACGATTTTGATCCTGATGATAACCAGACACTACGCTGGCGCGAGACAGTCATTGAAATCAAAGGGCCTTGCGTCGATGACTGGCGCAGTCTATTTGTAGAAAGCTGGCCAATTGAAGGTATGACGCCAATTCTTCCATCAAATCCAGCACTCTATTTTAAAAATGACCCAGACAACAACCTTTCCGCCAGACAAATAGGGCGCGTCACACGCTCACAGGCCACTACACGCCAGGAAATTCGGCGCTCTGTTAATCGCCACCTGCACGGAGCAGAACATAGAATATGGATCGCCACTGCCTATTTTGTCCCTTCGTGGCGGATGCGGCGCGCACTGCGCAAGGCAGCACAACGTGGTGTTGATGTACGCCTAATGCTACCCGGTGAACACACCGACCACCCCGCAATTCGGCATGCAGGACGGCGCTTCTACTACAAGCTACTATTAAGTGGCGTACGTATCTTTGAATACCAGCCACGCTTTTCACATAGCAAAATCATGCTATGCGACCAGTGGAGTACGATTGGTTCAAGTAATTTTGATCGCTGGAACCTGGTATGGAACCTTGAAGCAAATCAGGAAATTGATGACCCCACTTTTTCTCAGTCAGTAAAACAACTCTTCAATAATGATTTCAAGCAGTGCTCAGAGATAGAACTTAAGGCCTGGTGTGAGCGACCATGGCACCGACGCTGCCTTGAGTGGTATTGGGGCTGGATAGATGCCCTGCTTTATCGTTTCAGTATGCACTGGCGCAGGCGGAATCGCACACGACATCGAACTGAACAGCAAAAAAATCGACCTTAAGGGAAGTCCATGCTCAATCAGTCGCGTGTTGCACAGAGTGAAGTCAAAATGGCTGCGATACCAGCGAGAGAAGCGCTTTTCACGCATATTGCAGTAGCAGATAAGGTTGCGAAAAATCATCCCTCCTTGAAAAATAACCAGCGCGCTAAACAGCCTCGTCTTTATTGATTAAGTCACCTGCTCAAATAACGGTTTGAGGCCAATAAACCTCTGATTAAACAATGTGCTATTAAACAGACCAATCCGCTGGCATTGTTAGTGCATTAACTGGCAGAAGAGCAGCAATTGGTCGATACACTTGGTATCACCCATAAAAAGCGCATAAACTTAACGTTAGCGAGGTGGCATGATGCAAAATGCAGATAATCCGATGGGAACCGATGGCTTTGAGTTCATCGAATATACCGCTCCTGACACCCGCGCACTTGAGGCGCTTTTCACCCGGATGGGTTTCACCGCCATCGCTAAACACCGCTCCAAAGATGTGGTGCTCTATCACCAGGGTAGTATCAATTTCATCATCAATCACGAATCCGACAGCTTCGCGCAAAGTTTCGCAGCTGTACACGGCCCATCATGTTGCGCCTTTGCGATCCGTGTTGAAGATGCTGCGCTCGCCTACCACCGTGCGATTCAACTCGGTGCCGAACCGTTTGAAAGCCAAGTGGGGCCAATGGAGCTCAACATCCCGGCGATCCGTGGTATCGGCCGCAGCGTGCTCTACCTGGTTGATCGCTACGAAGACCGCTCAATCTATGATGTCGATTTCATCCCGATTGAAGGAGCAGCCCTCAATCCAGCAGGTTCAGGGCTACTGGAGATCGATCACCTCACCCATAATGTTCACCATGGCCGCATGGATGAGTGGGCACATTTTTACGAAAAGCTATTTGGCTTCCGCGAGATTCGTTATTTCGATATCAGCGGTCAAAAGACCGGGCTCAAATCACGTGCGATGACCAGCCCGTGTGGCAAGATTCGCATCCCGATCAATGAACCCTCCGATGACAAATCACAAATTCAGGAATATCTAAACGCCTATCACGGAGAGGGCATTCAGCACATCGCACTCACCAGTGACAACATCTATCAAAGCGTCGATATGCTCAAGGCTAACGGCATCGAACTACTTGATGCCCCCGACACCTATTACGAGATGGTTGAAAAACGCCTGCCCGGTCACGGCGAACCACTTGAAGCACTAAGAAAACGCCGTATCCTGATTGATGGTGATCTTGAAAATGAACAAGGGATGTTGCTACAAATCTTCACGCAAACCGTAATTGGCCCGATCTTTTTTGAGATCATTCAACGCAAGGGTAATGATGGTTTTGGCGAAGGCAACTTCCGCGCACTATTTGAATCGATTGAACTGGACCAGATCAAACGAGGGGTGATTTAAATGCCAGCATGGATCACGTTACCGCGTAGCGAAGGGACAACCTCACGGCAGGCTCATACCGACCTGCCAGTAGGCAGCTTTGAGCGTGAACTTGGCAAAGAGGGCTTCTGTGGCCCTGCCACGCAGATGTACCACCAGCATGCGCCCACTGGCTGGAGCGAGTTTGAAGGCGCTCTAAAGCCTCGCGCCTTCGACTGCACAAAGTTCAATGAACATACACCAACCCCATGGGAGGCAACACAACTACTCGGTAACGACCATGTAATGATGCGCTTCTGGCGTACCAATCAAGACATGAACCATCTGGTACGTAATGCTGATGGTGATGAACTGCTCTTTATTCACCAGGGAGAGGCGGAACTATTCTGTGACTATGGCCATCTTTCGATTCGTGAAGGTGATTACATCATGCTGCCACGCGGTACGATGTGGCGCATCGAGACCAGCCTGGAACTCAGTATGCTGATGGTCGAAGCAACCAATGACAGCTTCACCCTGCCAGACAAGGGTATTGTGGGCCATCACGCGATTTTTGACCCTGCGGTGCTCGATACCCCGCAGATTAACGATACATTTCGTGCGCAGCAAGACGAAACAGCGTGGCGTGTCGACGTTAAACGTCGCAACCAGTTTTCATCAATCACCTATCCCTTTAATCCACTCGATGCAATCGGCTGGCACGGCACCTTGATGCCACTGCGGGTTAACTGGCGTGACATCCGCCCATTGATGAGCCACCGTTATCACCTGCCACCATCGGCACATGCTACCTTCGTCAGCTCACGCTTCCTGGTCTGTACCTTCTGCCCACGCCCGATGGAGAGCGACCCCGGCGCACTCAAGGTACCTTTTTTTCATAGTAATGATGACTACGACGAAGTACTCTTCTATCACATGGGGAATTTCTTTTCGCGTGACAACATCCACCCCGGCATGATGAGTTTTCACCCCAGTGGCTTTCCACATGGCCCACACCCCGGGGCACTGGCGGCCGGGATTAAAACGGAACGTAAGGCAACCGATGAAGTTGCAGTGATGATCGACACACGCGATGCGCTTTCAGTGGCACCGCAGGCTGAGCAGGTCGAGTGGCAAGCCTATGTCGATTCCTGGAAGGAATAGAACGGAAGGGATAAAAAATGAAACTGGCATCGCTCAATACAGGCGGACGTGACGGCACACTGATCGTTACCAATCGTGCACTGACACGCTATATTGCAGTACCACAGATCGCAGCCACGCTACAACAGGCACTAGAACACTGGCCAGTCTGCCAACCGCAACTTCAGGAGATCTACAGCGAACTCAACGACGGTATCGTCGAAGGTTCTCCGCTCGATATTTATAGCCTCTCTGCACCACTACCGCGCGCCTATCAATGGCTTGATGGTAGCGCCTATCTAAGCCATGTTGAACGGGTTCGCAAGGCACGTGGTGCTGAAATGCCACCGAGTTTCCTTGAAGATCCACTGATGTACCAGGGCGGCAGCGACACTTTCATCGGTTCGCGTGGTTCAATTCACGCGGCGGATGAAGCCTGGGGAATCGATTTTGAATCTGAAATCGCCATTGTTACAGATGATGTGCCGCCCGGCACAAATGCCAACGATGCCGCCAATCACATCAGACTATTGATGCTGGCCAACGATGTCTCACTGCGCAATCTGATTCCATCCGAGTTAGCCAGAGGCTTCGGTTTTATCCACGGTAAACCACCGACGGCCTTCTCACCCGTAGCCATCACACCCGATGAGCTGGGTGAACACTGGCGCGATAGCAAACTGCATCTGCCACTGGTGACACACCTCAATGGTGAACAGTTTGGCAATCCCGATGCCGGTGAAGATATGCAGTTCAGCTTCGCACAGTTAATTCAACATGCGGCCAAAACACGCCCGCTCGGCAGCGGCACTATCATCGGCTCTGGCACCGTCTCAAACAGTGACCTCACCCGCGGCTGTTCCTGCCTTGCCGAGCGCCGCGTACTCGAAATCATTGAAGATGGCACAGCGAAAACGCCGTTTATGAAGCATGGCGATAAAGTCAAGATCGATATGCTTGATCACGGTGGCAACTCAATTTTTGGCAGTATTGAGCAAGTGGTTAAGGCGTGAGTGAACGCACTCTCTACACCTATTTTCGTAGTACTGCGGCATATCGTGCGCGCATCGCACTTAATTTAAAGAAACTGGCTTACACCCCTCATTTTATTCACTTAACAAAAGGTGGCGGCGAACAGCATTCAGTAGACTACCGCAACGTCAACTTTCAAGGGCTAGTGCCGACACTGATCGATAACGACGTCACAATCTCTCAATCCCTCGCGATTATTGAATACCTCGAAGAGTGCTATCCATCTATACCGCTACTACCCCGCATACCCACTCGTCGTGCACAGGTTCGATCTCTGGCGCTACAGATCTGCTGCGACATTCATCCACTCAATAATTTACGTGTACTTAACTATCTGCGCACAGAAATGAAACAGGATGAAGCCACACGTCACCACTGGTATCAACACTGGATAGCAGAGGGCCTTGCATCACTTGAACAGCTACTGACCCGCGATAATAAACACCACAGCCTTTGCTGTGTTGGCGATACACCCACCATCGCCGATCTCTGCCTGATTCCGCAACTCTATAACGCCCGACGCTTTAGCTGTGATACCCGCGAATACCCTACTCTGCTTAAAATAGAAGAGCACTGCATGACACTTTCCGCCTTCCAACAGGCATCACCCGAACAACAGCCTGATTTCGAATAGAGGACTCGCCATGACAAATTGCAGCACACTCGAGAACTTTGCAACTGACCATAAAATAGAAGGGCTTACCAAACCCTCTCTCGAAGCGCTAATGAACAACAGATCGGGCTACACCATCGACAAAGCAAAAAAATTTCTCGCTTTTCAGCAACGTATTAATGACGAACTACTACAACACTCGGTCATCACCTGCAATGACTATTGCAACTGGTTTGAACTGGGCGATCAAAACAAGGCGCAGGTACGCGAATTCGTAGTACAGTTTTCAGTCTTCTCAAATCTGTTTTTGATCGCACAGTTGCACAAAACCATCAATGCGGACACGCTTGAAGGGATGCATGCATCCAAAGAGATCCTGGCCAATGAGATTGGTGTTATCTTCAATGCCCAAAAGGCACGCCAAGCCATTGGAAATACCCCGGATGCAGCAGAAAACCCTGACATCGTTGCCACCGAAGGCTCTGTCGAAGGTGGTCAGTTCCGTTTTAAAGCGGCCCATTTTGAATGGCTCTATCGCATGGCACAAAAACTCGGTCTGAAGTTTACCGACATCGGCAAGCGCCGTCATGGCAGCGAATCTACCCTGTTTTATTGTGATGAACTCACCCGCATCTACGGCAATGAAGATTATCTCACTTCACAGGCTGCCAGTTACGCAGTCGAAAACTGGGCTGCGGCCGGATTCTGGAATCAACTCGTCACCGGCTTCGAAAAATTTAATGACACCAGCGAAATAAAACTACCACTCGGCTTTTTTACCTGGCATGCACTGATCGAATCACAACATGCTGCGCACACACAGGAAGAGCTCGAAGCGCTCTATTTTGAGCGTGATATCGACGAAGATAGCTTTATCCACTATGGTAAAGAGATGCTTGATGGTGTCGCTATTTTTTGGCAAGGCCTTGACAGTCAGCGAAAACAGTTAGCAGGCTAACATTTCACCTACCAGTGACTCGCACTGTTTCCATCCGTGCACACAAATGAAAAACTACCGCTTCAAGCTAGCATTAAGCGATAAAAATGAAGATTACTTTCAACATTTTCTGGTTTAAGAGAGATGCCAATGTGGAATAATGGCTCAGCATGTGTAGCATCACCCGGTTTTACTGGCGCACTCCAGACAGCAGTACCATAGACCTGACAATCACCAGCCCCAGTTTGATAACTTAAACAAACTTCCTCGTCCTTCACTACATCACTCTCAATACAGACGCCAATGCCAAATGGCGATACATCCCGCACTGACTTTACGTTAAAACCCTGCTCTTTTACTAACAACACCAGCTTTCCTTTAAGCGGCTGTGCAGGCACAACACGCTCAGTCCTACGCTGTTCTTTCATGAATAAAGTTCCCTTCAATGGAAATAAAACACTAATCGGATCAAAGCAGTGACAAACAAATATTATAATTACATATTAATTAACACTGCTGTTGCGTTAACAGAAACAAAGGCTTCAACCTCAATGAATTGTTATAATTCAAGTGTGAGCAAACACTATAATAACAGAAGCCATAGCTCACAATAATACCGTACTGGCGCAATTACTCAAGTTTACTCACGCTCAACGTTTTAACCTAGAAACCTCAACGGGCGATGCCTGTTGAGGTTTTTTTATTAAGCGCACAATAAGGAACGTGCACGGAATAACTTACCGTTTTCGCATCTCTGCTTCAGCCCGTCTTTGCCCGTTCTTCAATCACAAAAACTCGAAATAGAACGACTATTCCTCCGCTTTTGCTCAATCAGAACGAACAAATACAAACTAAATCAGAGCCCCAAAACAGCAAGTTATTCCGTGCACGTTCCTAAGCAGCTACGAACCGATAATCCCGCCATCCTTCCTTGTTAGCACAATGGTCGCATCACGCGGCACCGTCACACCATCTTCAGCCGCAGGAAAATTAGAACGTGCCGGGTCTCCATTGCCCGGATGCTGAATATTAATAAACATCGTACTACGATCAGGGGTAATGGTAAGGCCAGTTATTTCAGCGCCTGGTACACCGGTGAACAGACGACGCATTTCACCAGTCAATGTATCAGCCACCAGCATCTGGTTATTGAGCCTACCCTCCTGCCCACCATCGGTCTGAATAAACAGGCGGCCATCCGGATCAGCCCAGATACCGTCAGGATCACTAAAGCTCTGCTCCGTGCCGTGAGTGTCTTTGGCAATCATAAAGATGCTCCACTCAAAAGCGGTACCTGTATGCTGCTCTGAATCGCGCCACTTAATGATATGACCATCACTATTGGGCGCCATCGGGTTAGCAGCATCCGTAGTGGTGCGACGACTGTTGTTGGTCAGCGTACAGTAAACCTCACCATTCGGTGCAACTGTGACCCACTCCGGACGATCCATTGGAGTGGCACCCGCAATATCAGCCGCGATACGGGTATCAATCAACAACGCCGCCTGGCTCACAAAACGTACAGCCAGTGCAGGGTTATCAATCGTTAGCGGTAACCACTCGCCTGTGCCATCATCATTAAAACGCGCTACATAGAGCACACCGTGATCAAGCGGGCTCATACCACGTGCACGCATCGATTCATGGTTGTCGTCCGACACAAACTTATAGATATAATCAAAACGCTGATCATCACCCATGTAACCAACGATACGACCACCACGCCCTACCGTTAACGCGATCCCTTCATGTTTAAAACGTCCCAGTGCGGTGCGCTTAACCGGCGTCTGAGTTGAATCCACCGGATCAATCTCAACCACCCAGCCAAAACGATGTTCTTCGTTGCGGAAACCGGCATTGGCAAGGTCAAAGCGCGGGTCAAAATCGTGCCAGCCATAACCAAAACCATTTTCACTAAAGCCATAACGTTCCTGAGACTCCGTCGGGCTCCAGTCACCTTTGGCACCGAAGTAACCGTTGAAGTTTTCTTCACAGGTCAGATAAGTTCCCCACGGCGTATAACCGCTAGAACAGTTATTCACGGTACCCAACGGTTCATTACCAGCACGCGTATTTAATAAAGGGTGCCCGGCTACTGGCCCGCTAAAAGTGACAGGCGTATTCACATGAATATGGCGTGACGCACTGCTCATGACAGTTTGCCACTCGCCATCAATCTTTTTAATTTCTACCACAGAGACGCCGTGTGCATGCTGCGAGGTAAGTACATCTTCAAGACTTTCAGGGTTAGGCTTACCCAACACATGCTGGTTACGGCCAAACTCATGATTGATCGCCAGCAACCCATGCTCACTACTGCCCTTAATCGGAAAAAACCACATCCCATCATGGCCAATGCCAATCTGATTGGCCTGCTCACCAGCGCTCGGCGGATGGCTAAACGATGGCCCTCCCGGCTGGAGCGGTTCCCCCCATGGAATCAGCACATCAAAACGGTAATCGGGTGAGACCATCGGCCCCACGCCGCCGCCATCAGCTAACGTCACAGGTGAAAAGTTCATCAACCCTTTTTGACGCAACTGCCCAGTCGGCGAATTAGCGCCCTTCAGGCCACCTTTAGTAGCCGATGCCACACCCGGCATCCCCATGAAAAAAGAACTGGCTGCCAATGCCAGGCCACCCGTTAAAATTTTCCTACGCTCCAGGTTCACGTGCAACACATCATCGAACAGACGATTCCCTGATCTGTTTGAAGTTTTTTCATCGTGACTCATGTCGACTCCTTATGGCTGTCATTGAGAAGATATGACAGTAAACTAGCCATCTAATATGACAACCTCATGAATAAATGATGAGCTTGTGATGACAATTTCATTACGCATAGGTAAACAAAACAGGTTGTTTTTTCTGCTCAGACCAATGCCAGCAGCGACCATCAGCATTACTTGACACACCCCCTACCCATCGCTCTGAAGGTTCATCACAACCCTTAAGCGCCAACCAATGTTGCTTGCCAGCCAACAATGCCCTACCGACTTCGTTAACACACAGCAGTTCCTGTTGTAATGGTGGTTTTTTAACATCACGCGAAATCACTGACAAAGCCGTTGTTTTTCCACTCCACAAAGGACGTATCGCAGAAAGAAACATTATATCCCCCAGGTATGGCAATGGTTCCATCTCTGTCATCAAAAACCCCCCTGTGACAGGATACCTGTCGCCTCTCTAATTTAAATATCTTAAACTAGAGAGGATAGAAGATGAGCACAAAACATTATACAGAAGGCTTCAAAGAGCAAGCCGTACAAAAGGCACTCACGCGC
>Ga0316203_1000226_pt1 | contig 90034 bp, 75 predicted proteins | sample 6monrhotite_MG_FD_204940 | JGI IMG/M metagenome (GOLD analysis project Ga0316203, IMG submission 204940) | Microbial mat bacterial communities from mineral coupon in-situ incubated in ocean water Damariscotta River, Maine, United States -... | ecosystem: Environmental > Aquatic > Marine >... | reverse complement strand
GCATACGTCCATTAGTTTCTTTAGCGATAAGGGATTTAAAATCAATGTGATCAAAGGGGCTCATAATGCTTATATTGAAAGATATAAAATAAAAGCTATTAGATCACAAACTTAATGGAATTGGTATAAACTGATATTTTATTAAAAGCCGTGATTATCACGGCTTTTTTTTGGGATAAATTTAGTTAAGTGGCAATAATACCAATCTTACAAACTAAGTGATCATTTCTACTGGTTAAAATACCAATAACTACATTATTTATTTTATAATTAGAACAACTAGTTATTAAAATAAATGCCTTGTTTTTGATGGTTTTTCCTGCGTATAAAGTTGATCACTTAATTAATAAAATTGGTATAATTTTTCAATGAAATGGTATTAGAGGAATAGTTGATTATTCCGATGTGAATATAAAATATTTAGACGCCAGTATGATGGCAAAATATTAGGTGCTGATATGAGATTTGTCATCCTGAATTTATTTCAGGATCTATCCTATAAGTGATCCTAAATGTGTTTAGTGTAATAAATAGCGGAATGGCATTTAACACTTCAATAGTATCTAAAACAGGTTTTATAAAAATTTATAAAACGGTTTTATTGGTGAGGTAATAAATAAAATCGACCATTTCTTTTTGAGCATTAGTACTGTCTTGGCCTAAATTATTATCTTTGCGCTCTGCTTCAATGTTGATATAACGCACTTGGTTCATTTGTGCATATACTGATAATGAACCATCGTCTTCATTAGGATCTGTGGTCACAATAGGATTTTGTAATACTACGTTCCAATGATATTTACGCATTACATGAAAATCGACAGGTTGAGTAACATAAAATAGATTGTCTTCATCATGAAAATCAGCAATGTTAACATCAATTAAAAAGTTTTGACCCTTGCCTAATTTACTTTGGTAATTATTAATGGATACATCGCCACGCCCGTGATGATGATCACCAGCATACCCTTCAGTATTATTGTGTAAAGCAACCCAAGTGACTGGCTTTTTTGGACTCGTTAATTGTTTGAGGACAAATTTTCCTAATTTATCAGCGCGTTTTACCGCTAATTTAAATAGGCGGGTATCGCTTTTTAATAAGGGGTTAAGTTTGGCAATAGATGAACTGATACCTGCTTGGGTAAATAACCGATTAGGATCAACATAAATATTATGATTCGTGTTGTTTTTATCTTTTATATGCAAAGTAACATTACGCGTGCCTTGTTGGCGCATAATAATAAAAGCACCGCCAAGTTTCTTTATTTTTTCAGCGACATAGGCATTGCTGACAAATTCACTTTCGTGTGGAGCATAAAAAATTTGAGTTTTACTCGAGCTTGGTTTGCCCACCACTTCTAGATAAATATCTTGTTGTGCTGGAAAAATTAAAGCTTGTGATAAAGCGAACGCTAATTTAATCATTTATTAAAAGAAGTCATTGTTAATTTACACATAAATTTAGTCGAACGATGATTATAATAGCTAAAATTTTGTCGTAAATCACAATATTTTCGTCATAAAATACTTACATCCTGTTTTCGGATAACCTTGCTGAGTCCATTCAATTTTATAGCCATGCTTTTTATAAAAAGGCATGGCTTGAAAATTTAAGGTGTCTAATAGACATTGTTTACAGCCGCGCTCTTTACCTACTTCCTCAATTTTATTGAGAATTGCGCTACCTATGTTTTGGCCTCGTAGTTTATCTGAAACCCATAACGTATTCAGTAACAGCCAATCACCAAAGGTGCGTGCTGCTGCGCCAGCAATCACTTCGCCTTGCTCATTTTTTATTTGCACCGCTAAAGGTAACCGTTGACTAACTTCCCAGTTAGCCCAATTAAATTCAGCGATTTTTTTATCTAAAAATTCTATTAGTGCTTTGTCAGGTTGATCTAACACTTCAATATTCATAGAGGTCTCTTTTTTAGCTTTATTCATAAACAATTATCTATAAGACATAAATAATGATTATTTAACATGATTTTGTTGAGAGGCTTTTATATTTTTAATTTTTTTAGTTTTGCGGCGATTAATAATATTTTTAATATTTCCACCAATATGTTCTTCACCCCGTTTTTTGGCTAGTTCAATTTGGCGTTCACGTTCAGCAAAACCCTGACGTTGTTCATCGGACATTTTATCAATACAACGATGACAGCTAACGCCTTTGACATAATGAGGACTTAATTTATCTGCTTCGGTAATTGGAAAACGACAAGCAAAACATTGATCGTAATGACCTTTTTCTAAATTATGGTTAACAGCAACACGGGAGTCGAATACAAAACATTCACCTTGCCATAACGTTTCTTCGTTAGGCACTTCTTCCAGGTATTTTAAAATGCCGCCTTCAAGGTGATATACGTTTTCAAAGCCTTGCTCTTTTAAGTACGCTGTAGATTTTTCACAACGAATCCCACCAGTACAAAACATTGCTACTTTTTTATGTTTGGTTTTATCGAGATTTTGCGTAACATATTCAGGAAATTCTCGAAAGCTTTCAGTGTTTGGGTTTAAGGCATTTTTAAAGGTACCAATTTCAACTTCGTAATCATTACGAGTGTCTACCAATAATACCTCAGGATCAGAAATCAATGCATTCCAATCTTTAGGTTTTACATAAGTGCCAACGACTTGGTTAGGGTCGATTCCTTCAACGCCCATGGTAACAATTTCTTTCTTTAATTTAACTTTAGTACGCTGAAAAGGATTGACTTGATGAAATGATACTTTACTGGAAAGTTGTGCTAAACGGGGATCGGTTTTTAAAAATTCAAGTACTTTATTAACGGCATTTTCTTCGCCAGCGATAGTGCCATTAATACCTTCTAACGCTAAAAGCAAAGTGCCTTTAACGTTGTTTTCTTCCATTACATTAAGTAAAGGGGATTTTAAATCTTGGAAATTTTCTAAGCGAACGAATTTGTATAAAGCACAAACAGTGATATTTTTCATAGGGTTACCTGTAACTAACCAGAACGTAAATCTGGCGCTAAAAGGGGCTAAACATTTTGCTTAACGTTTAACATTTAAGGACGCGCAGTTTAGCAAATGTTTTAGATGTACGGTAGCTCCTTTATTAAACAAGTTTGTATTTAATCGCTGTTTTGTTAAGTTAAGAACTGCACGAAAGCATTGAGCATCCTGCTTTATGGCGAGCCCATTCGGGGCGTTTTTGTGCATATTCTTGATATTTTTCTTGTGCTGTATAAGGATTTTTTAGTACTTGTTGTAATGCGTGTATTTTACTGTAATCTCCTTGTTCAGCGGCTTCAATAGCTTGCTGAGCAAGATAATTTCGCAATACATAAATAGGATTTACACTGTTCATGCGCTCTGCACGTGAATTTTTTTCATTATTTAGTTGTGGGCTTTCATTCTGTATTCGTGAGCTATATTGGTTTAACCAAGAGGATAATTGTTGATGATAATCTTTCGTTAATTGCTCCGGCTGATAATAACAAGATTTAAAAAATTCCAGTGGGTTTATTTTATTTGGTAGGTTATCTCTAGTGGGATACAAGGCTAATTGCCGATAAAACAAGGTCATATCTGTTTCAACGCTTATTAACAAACTTTCTAAATCAATGATCAGTTGTTGGTCGTCATCTCTTTTATCAATTAATCCTAATTTATTACGCATCATATCAAGCCATTGGGTATGGTAATGAGTGGCGTAATCTTCAAGTAATTGTTGTAACGGTTCGGCGTTTTCAATGAGTGGAAAAATAGCATTGGCGAGTTGGAATAAATTCCATTGGCTAATTTGTGGTTGTTTACCAAAGGAATAACGCTTTCCTTGAGCTTCGGTAGTATTGGGTGTCCAATTGGGATCGAAAGCATCTATCCAGCCATAAGGGCCATAATCAATAGTTTCACCAATAATCGACATATTATCGGTGTTCATTACGCCGTGAACAAAACCAACGCGAAGCCAATTTACCATTAACGTGCAAGTGCGATCACAAATTTCACTAAACCACTTTAAATAAACGTGTGTCGGTAACGTTTGTGAAATATTTTCGCTTAGAATTTCCAGCGTCAATTGTTCATCTGCACTCGTCAGTAAGTGTGGGTAATCGCATAATATTGAATGATTAACGAGTTTGATTAATAAATTTACATCGTTGCGTGACGCTGCTAATTGAAATGAGCCAAAGCGCATAAATGACGATGAAACTCGACAAACAACCGCGCCATCTTCGGCATGAGCATTACCATCATAAAACATATCACGGATCACTTTGTCACCGGTTAAACACAAACTTAATGCGCGTGTAGTTGGAATACCTAAGTGAAACATTGCCTCAGAGCATAAAAATTCGCGTACCGATGAACGTAATACTGCTAAACCATCGGCAGTACGTGAATAGGGGGTTGGGCCAGCGCCTTTTAATTGTAATGTTTTATAACTGTTATCAACTAATTGTATTTCGGCTAAGTTAATCGCACGGCCATCGCCTAATTGACCTGCCCAGTGACCAAATTGATGACCGCCATAACACATCGCAAAAGGTTGCATACCGTCAAGTAATTGGTTGCCTGAAAATACATTAACAAATTCAGGTGAGTTAACGTTTTCTATTGTTAAACCTAAGCTATCGGCAAGTTCAGATGAATATGCGATTAAACTGGGACAAGCTGTTTTTGTTGGTTTTACAAAAGAATAAGCAGCGCCATGAACTTGGCGAGTTTGATTGCTTAGCACTTCATCGGCAGGTAAATTTTGGGTAAAACGATTATCAAAGGTAAAGTTCACGGTGCGTTTCTCAACAATATAAAGTTTAGTTAACTAGGTTATTTACTAGTGTAACGTGATTAGGACGCTGGTTCAGGGAAATTAAAATAGAACCAATTATATCGTGATATTGACATTGATACGAGTTCAGCATGACGGTTTCAGGATCTTGAGTAAATAGATCCTAAAATATATTCCAGATGACATTTTTATCAACAGCTGAGTTAATTGCATTAGTATCCAGTATCTAATATTTAGTGTTTTAAGTTGTAATTTAAAGTTAATTTTTTACACTTGCCAGTTAATAGGGGTTTTACCTTGTGCAATTAAACATTGATTCGTTTTTGAAAAATGCTGACAGCCTAAAAACCCACGATGAGCCGATAAAGGTGATGGATGCGGTGCGGTTAAAATTGTATGCTTGTTGGTATCAATATTGTTACCTTTTTTTTGTGCGTGTGCACCCCACAATAAAAACACCACACCGGTTAATTGAGTATTAATTAGCTCGATAATTTTATCGGTATATTGCTCCCAACCTAAATTTTTATGTGAATGCGCTTGACCTTGCTCAACGGTTAAAACGGTATTTAATAAAAGTACCCCTTGCTCTGCCCATGCTTGTAAATTGCCATGGTCAGGCATAGTGAACTCTTTAATATCAGTCTCTAATTCTTTGTAAATATTGCGTAAAGAGGGCGGAATTTTAACGCCTTGTTGTACTGAAAAACTTAAACCATGCGCTTGCCCTTCGCCATGATAGGGATCTTGTCCTAATATCACTACTTTAATTTTATCAAAAGGCGTGGTTGATAACGCAGCATAAATATTATTATCACTTGGGTATATATGAATGCCCTTGTTCCGACATTGTGCTAAATAACGTAATATTTTATTACAATATTCTTTGTTGTTTTCTTCGGCTAATAGCTTTGTCCATGTTGGCATACTGTTATACTTATTGATTTGTTTGTAACATTTTACAAAGACTGTAAAAAATAACTACGAATATTAGTTAAATATTTATATTTTTTCCTATACTGAAACAGATAATTGCATTAATTGCGCATGGAGATAGCTTTTGACTGACAAAGTTTCAAAATTGATCGACGCGAGTTTGAATAACCAATCAGATCTCTTGACCACAGAGGAAAAACTTCTTCAGGATGAATCTATATTAAATGCTTTATTTAAAGTGTTACCTGATCTGTTTTTTGTAATGAACTTAAACGGCACTATTATTGATTATAAAGCAAACGACGAAAATACTTTATATAAAAAGCCTGAATTTTTTTTAGGTAAAAAAATGCATGAAGTGTTACCTAAACATATTGGTTTGTTGTTTGAAGAAAATATTAAGGTTGTTGCAGAAAACGAAGAATTAGTAACCTTTGATTATGAGCTGGAATTAGGTAAAGGTACTCATCAATTTCAAGCTCGTATACTCAAATTACAACACATAGATAAACTCATTGCCATTATAGAAGATATAACCGAGCGCACTCAAACAGAACTGGCGTTAAAAAATAGTGAAGCTATATATCGCCAAATGTTTGAAAAAAATCAAGCAATTAAGCTTATTATTGATCCTGAAGATGGCTACATTATAGAAGCAAATGATGCCGCACAAAAATTCTATGGCTACAGCTACCAAGATCTCATAGCAAAACGTATTTCAGATATAAACATACTTAGTAAAGAAGCTGTATTTGCTGAAATGGCTTTAGCCAAACAGGAAAAACGTGTGTTCTTTAATTTTCAACATAAAATTGCATCAGGCGAAATAAAAAATGTTGAGGTTTATTCTGGGCCGATAACTGTTGCAGGGAAAAGATTATTATTTTCTATTGTGCAAGATGTGACAAACGAAAAGAGAGTGGAGGGTGAATTAAAACGAAGTGAACAGCTCTTTCGTGATTTATTCAATAATATTAATGATGAAATTTTTATTAAAGATTTACAAGGTAATTATCTGTCGGTTAATGAAAAATTTGCACAAAATATTAATCTAAATCCTTCCGATATTATTGGTAAATCTGATTTTGATTTATACCCTGAAAAGTTAGCCACTTATTTTACGAATAAAGACAAAGATTGTTTAACATTAAATAAAAGTATTGAAACAGAAAGTGTGATTAATAGTACTGAATCTGAACGTTATTGCAGTACTCTTAAATTTCCATTGAAAGATCCAAACGGAAATATTTATGGCCTTTGTGGTATATCCACTGATATCACCGCAAAAAAAATAGCAGATAAAAAAATTCTTCATCAGGCACATTTTGATACTTTAACCGGTTTGCCCAATCGTTTTTTATCACTTGACCGATTATCACAAATGTTAGGTGAAGCACAAAGACGTAATGACAAAGTAGCGGTGCTATTTATTGACTTAGACGATTTTAAAAAAGTAAATGACTCACTCGGTCACGAAGTGGGCGACAAGTTATTAATAGAATCTGCCCAACGTTTAAATGAGTTAATCCGTTCAGAAGATACGGTAGGCCGTTTAGGTGGTGACGAATTTATTGTGTTGCTGAGAAATATTAAACACAAAAAAGATGTTCAATTTATTGCCGAAGCGTTGCTTAAAAAGTTTCGTCAGCCTTTTCATATTGATAATCGTGAATTAATTTTAACCACCAGTGTTGGTATCGCTTTTTATCCTGATGATGCAACTTTATCTTCTGAATTGTTACGCAATGCAGATACAGCAATGTATCAAGCGAAAGCATTGGGACGGAATAATTATTCCTATTTTACTGAATCAATGAATCGTGATATTTCTAGGCGATTAGTATTAGAAGAACAAATCAGAGGTGCATTAGAACGCAACGAATTTACTGTGCATTATCAAATTCAGTTTGATATTAAAAATAAAACTATTATCGGTGCTGAAGCATTATTGCGCTGGCATAACAAGATATTAGGCCATGTTTCTCCTGATGAGTTTATTGCGGTAGCTGAGCATACAGGGTTGATTGTATGTTTAGGAAAATTTGTTTTGGAACAAGCATTACTAACAATCAAGCAATGGCATCAAAAAAGTGGTACACAACTGCGGATCGCGGTAAATTTATCACCACGTCAATTTCGAGATCCCCATTTAGTTAATTATATTCAACAATCCTTAACCGACATCGATGTTGATGCTGGAAATTTAGAGTTAGAAATAACCGAAGGTGTGTTAATGAGCGGTCATTCTTATATTGATGACGCCTTAAATGAGTTGAGTCAGCTTGGCGTGATTTTATCAATGGATGATTTTGGTACGGGGTATTCATCATTAAGCTATTTGCGAACCTATCCTTTTAATGTTTTAAAAATCGATCGTTGTTTTATTGCCGGAATAACCAACGATAATGCCGATAAAGAACTCGTTAACGCGACTATTGCTATGGCACATGCACTGAGTTTAAAAGTGGTTGCTGAAGGCGTTGAAACTATTGAACAGTATAATTTACTTGAAGCGCTAAAGTGTGATTATGCGCAAGGCTATTTATTAGGTAAACCTGTGCCAAAAGGTGAATTATTTGCTTTAGCTGATAATTTTACTTTTGAGTGAATGCTTTGTTAATTAAAGAATGAATTAATCTTTTATTTCGGTAATTTGGGCTCGTGTTGTTTTTGTTAAATCTTGTACAGTTAGTTCAATTTCTAAACCACGCTTACCACCGCTAACAAAAATAGTATTGAAGCTTTCAGCACTCTTATCAATAATTGTTTTTAATGGTTTTTTTTGTCCAATAGGGCTAACGCCACCTAAAACATAGCCCGTGCTTGTTTCAACACGCTTCGCCTCGGCCATTTTAACCTTTTTAACGTGCAGTGCTTTTGCGAGCATTTTCAAATTAAGCTGATGAGTAACCGGTACAACAGCCACTGCGAGTGAATTTTCATTGTTATCGCAACATACTACCAAGGTTTTAAATACTTGTGCGGCATTAATGTTAAGCTTTTCGGCGGCTTCTTCGCCATACGAGCTGGCATTATCGTCATGTTGATATTGATGAAGCGTAAACTTCACTTTTTGTTTTTTTAACTGTCTAACGGCTGGAGTCATAATTAATATCTGAATTATTTGATCATCAAAAAAAATTTAATATAGCTAAATTTGAGTTTGTAGGATAGTGATTATTTTACTGGCTGTTTCTATTATTATTTTGTGGTTGTTACAATATCTCAGGTACAATGTTACTCACAATAATAAAGATAATATATATACTGCTATGCGTATTATTCATACATCAGATTGGCATTTAGGTCAGTATTTTTATGGTAAAAGTCGAGCCAATGAACATCAACAATTTTTAAATTGGTTATTAGCGCAAGTAACTAAACATAAGGTGGATGCACTTATTGTTGCAGGCGATATTTTTGACACTGGTACACCGCCAAGTTATGCACGTGAAATGTACTTTGATTTTATTGCCAAAATAACCCAATTAAGTTGTCAGTTAATATTGCTTGCTGGTAATCATGATTCTGTTGCCATGCTTGCTGAATCAAAGCAGTTACTTGCTAGTTTAGCGGTAACGGTAATGCCAACAATAAGTGCTAATATTGAAGAGCAAGTTATTGCTATTAAAAATAAACAAGGGCAACCAGAAGCGCTGTTGTGCGCGATCCCCTTTATTCGTCCACGGGATGTTTTAACAAGCCAAGCAGGGCAGTCGGCTAAAACCAAACAGCAAAATTTACAACAAGCAATCAGCAAACATTATCAAGCAAGCTATAAACATGCGTTAGCATATCGAGCGAGTTTAGAAAATAAAATCATTCCTATTATCGCCACGGGGCATTTAACCACTGTTGGCGTAACCACTTCAGAATCAGTGCGCGATATTTATATTGGCACACTTGAAGCGTATCCGGCTAGCGCCTTTCCACCCGCTGATTACATTGCCTTAGGGCATATTCATAAAGCACAAAAAGTGGCAAAATCTGAGCATATTCGTTATTGCGGCTCACCGATTGCACTAAGTTTTGATGAAGCCAAGCAAGAAAAACAAGTACTTTTAGTCGACTTTGAAGACGATAAATTTCAACAAACAACTGCATTAACTGTACCCACCTTTCAGCCACTGGCAATGGTTAAAACATCGCTTGAACAATTAGTGCACGACGTTGAACAACTGGTTGTGCAACAACAAACATTTTTAGCGGATAATAAAAACGCTAAAGTATGGTTAGATATTGAAATTGAAAGTGCCGATTATTTACAAGATCTGCAAGCAAAAATTAATCACTTGATTGAAGATTTACCCATTGAAATATTGCTGGTTCGTCGTAGTAAAAAAGCGCGCCGATTAATGACGCAAAGTGAAGATAAAACCACATTAAGTGAATTAACGCTTGCGGAGGTTTTTGATAAACGTCTTGATGTTGAAATGTGGCAAACAGCAGAACAATTAGCTCAAAAAAAACGTATTACTGATATTTTTCAAAAGGTTGCCTTTTCGCTTGACTCACTTGCCGTTGTCGAAAATGCTAAAGGTGAAGATGACAAAACTGGACACGTCAAAGCAGGGCTTAACAAATGAAAATATTAAGCTTACGTTTTGAAAATATTAACTCATTAAAAGGTGCTTGGCAGCTCGACTTTACCAAGGCGCCGTTCGATGCTAATGGTTTGTTTGCTATAACAGGTGCAACAGGTGCAGGTAAAACCACTATTTTAGATGCGCTGTGTTTGGCGCTTTATCATCAAACCCCACGCCTAACCGTTTCTAAAAATCAGAATGAATTAATGACTCGCCATACTGCCAACTGTATGGCAGAAGTTGAATTTGAAGTAAAAGGTCAAGCGTATCGTGCTTTTTGGAGTCAAAAACGTGCCCGCAACAAAGTTGATGGTAATTTACTTGAACCCGTGGCAGAGCTGGCCAAAATTGATGGCACCATTATCGCAGAAAAATTAAAAATGGTACGCAGTGAAATTGCCAAAATTACCGGTTTGAATTTTTCACGCTTCACTAAATCGATGATGCTTTCACAAGGTGAATTTGCTGCTTTTTTAAATGCTGACGATAAAGAGCGTTCAGAATTATTAGAAGAACTTACCGGTACTGAAATTTATAGCGAAATATCAAAACAAGTTTTTGAACAACATAAAGATAAACAGAAGGCTTTACATTTACTACAAGCAGAAAATCAAGCGGCACATTTATTAACAAGCGAGCAAATAAATACCTTAACTGAGCAATTAGCTGAAATAAATTTCAAAGAACAAAGCATACAACAAACGCAAAAAAGTAAACAACAAGCCTTGCTATGGCAACAAAAAATGGCAGAGCAAAAACAGTTACTGACTCAAGCTCAACAAGCACTTGCACAGGTTGAGCAGAAAATTCATTTAGCCGCAGATGATATTGAGCAACTCACATTAAGTGAGCCTGCAGAAGCTATTCGCCCACAATTTGAGCAACAGCAACAGTTAGCAGTTAAACAGCAACAGCAAACGCAACAATTAACTGAGTTATCGCAATTATTACAATCAAATAAATTAACGGTTGAGCAATTAAGTGCTGAGCTTTTGACGCTAACAACAAATCAGCAACAACAAAATGAGGTGTTTAATCAAACTGAAAATTTAATTATTGAACAAGTATTGCCGTTAGACAGCGCTATTGAAAATAGTCAAAAACAATTAGCCAGCTTAACCTTACAGTTAAACTGTGTTGAAAATGATCAGCGGAAAGTGAATGAAAGTTTAACTAAAACTCAACAAAAAACGCAAAGCATACAGCAAAATATTAACGATAAAACACAATATATGACTAAATATCATTATTGCCTGTTGATGGCTGAGCAATTACCGCTCTGGAAAAATCAATTTGCTACGCTAACAAGCTTAACAACGCAATACGATAATGCCAGTGCCGAATTAGAAGAAAAACAAAAGCAACAACAAAAAATCGTTAACGAGCAAGCACAGCAACAGCATGTGGTTAGTAATTTGTCATCACAGCAAGCACAGCTAAAAATTCAGTTAACTGAGCAACAGCAACAACATACTACCTTATTAAAAGAAAATGGTTTTAGTGATGTACAAACACTAGTGGCTGAATTATCGGTGCTGCAATCTACGCAAAAGATCCAAGCGCAAGCGCAGCAAAATGCACAGCGCATAAGCTTGCTTGTTACAAAACAATATGAGCTTAATTCAACAAAAGCTTCATTAACGCAATTAGCTCAGCAAAGTGGGCAACAATTACAGCAATGTCGACAAACGTATAGCCAACAAAAACAGCAAAAAACTGATCTTGAAACGATTGTAAATCAGCAAAAAACTATTTTGTCATTAAGCGAACATCGTAATAATTTACAAGCGGGTGAGGCGTGCCCGTTATGTGGTGCGACAGAGCATCCTGCAATTAATGAATATCAGCAAATAAATGTTAATGAAACGCAACAACGTTTATTGGTAATAACGCAGCAAATGCAATTATTAGAACAGCAAGGTAATGAGTTAAATCAACAAAATTCTCAGCAAAATGCACAATTAACGTCATTGAGTGAGCAGCTTCAGCAAAATCAAGCAGAGCAGGCTCAGTTAATTGAATTCTGGCAGCAGCAAGGGCCGCAATTAGCAGTGATCACGCCTCAATTTAACCAACTTGCTTTAAACGATTTACAACAACTTGATGATTTATTCAGCCAATGCCAACTGCGCTTTGAGCTATTAACTTCATTAAATCAGCAGTGTTATCAACTAGATCAAAAAATATCGCAATTAAAGCAGCAAGACAGTGATAATGAAAAGTTAGTAATAGGTGCAAATAACCAACAACATTTATTGGCTGAACAACTTAGGCAACTCGCGCAAGTCATGATGAGTTTCGAAGAACAAATAACTAAGATCCAACAAGATATAACTCAACTCAGTGAGAATATTACAAAAAACATTAGTGAGTTAGGCATTGAATTTTCAACGGCTTGGTTAACCTCTGCAGAGAAAATAGATTGTTGGTGGCAAGAACAACAACAGTTAGTTACTCAATATCAGCAAACTATGACGGAAAATACTGAGCAGCAACAGCAAGTTAATGAATTAGCACAACAAATAGCGGTACAAACCGAACAACAAAAGCAAGCACAGCAACAAGTAAGCGTAGTTACCGAGCAAGTAAATCAACTCACTCAACAAATAGTTCAGCAACAACAACAGCGTTTACAGCTGTTTGGCGAAAAAAATGTACAGCAAGTACGATCAAATATAACGTTACAACGTCAGTCTGGGCAAAAACAATTAACAGAAAGTCAAACGCAACTAGCGCAAAATATGGAGCATTTACAGCAACAACAAGGCCAACACCAAGCTTGTCAGCAGCAACTAGCACACTTAAATAGCGAGTTAACTGGTGCACAGCAACTATGGCAACAGCGTTTGAAAGACAGTGCTTTTACGGATGAAGACGCTTTTATTTTAGCATTAAAAACACCTGAACAACGGCAGCAATTACAAGTGTTAGTGCAAACCCTTAACGCTGAAAAACAACAATCGCAAACCTTGATAAGCCAAGCTGAGCAGCAAATAGCTAAGTTAAATGAACAAGCGCAGTTAAACACTGACGCTGAAGCACCGCTGGGTGATTTGGACGCGCAAAACATTAGCGCTCTAGAATATGTATTAACCCAGTTAAGCGCACAGTTGAAAGCCTTACAACAACAGCAAGGCCAGTTAACTCAACAGCTTGAACATGATGATAAAATGCGTAAACAACAACAAAACTTAGTAGCAAAAATTGATCAGCAGCAGCAATTAGTCAACGATTGGAGCCACTTAAATGGTTTGATCGGCTCGGCCGATGGCGCTAAATTTCGTAAATTTGCGCAGGGTTTAACCTTGTCGCATTTAGTGTATTTAGCAAATAAGCAGCTTGATAGATTACACGGTCGTTATCAATTACAGTGCCAAAATAATGAAACCTTGGCACTTTCGGTTATAGACACATGGCAAGGCGATAGTGTGCGTGATACTAAAACGTTATCAGGCGGTGAAAGCTTTTTGGTTAGTTTAGCATTAGCACTGGCGTTGTCAGATTTGGTGAGCTCGAAAACCAGTATCGATTCATTATTTTTAGATGAAGGTTTTGGTACACTTGATAATGATACTTTAGAAGTTGCTTTAAATGCGCTCGATAGTTTAAATGCCAGCGGTAAAATGATCGGCGTGATCAGTCATGTTGATACCATGAAAGAACGTATTGCGGTACAAATAAAAGTTAAAAAGCACAGTGGCTTAGGTGTAAGTACTTTAGATGAACAATTTAAATTTATCGAACAGACCGAAGACAAATAAATTCAACCCAATCAATAGACCCTAAATAAAATCAGTAATAAAAGGAACATTTGTGGCTACTTGGATTTATTTCACGCTGCTTGCTGCCACAATGCAAGCAGTCAGAACCGCAGGACAAAAGCAATTAACTCAACATTTAAATTCAATGGCGACCACAGGCGTTCGTTATATTTTTGCACTGCCTTTTGCGTGGGTATATTTGCTGTGGATTGTTGATTATCGGCAAGTACCTGTGCCATCGCTTAATAATCAATTTTTACAATACGCTTTAATTGCCTGTGTTATGCAAATTATCGGTACGGTGTGTTTAGTGGCTGCGTTTAAGTATCGAAACTTTGCCGTGGCTACCAGTTTAGCTAAAACTGAAGCAATACAAGTTGCCATTGTTGGCGCTATTTTGTTTTCGCAAAGTTTAAGCTTTTGGGGCTGGATTTCAGTTATTGTTGGCGTGGTTGGTATTATTATTGTTTCAAAAGTTAAATTTACCTATGCCGATGTTTTTCAAAACCCGGGGGCTGGCTTTGGCTTAGCGGCGGGGTTAGGTTTAGCCATTACCACCTTACTTATTAGGCAATCAAGCTTAGCATTGAATACCGATTTAATGGTGAGCGCCGCGATAACCTTGGTTTTTATGATCACCGTACAATCGTTGCTTTCTGTTATTTACACCCTAATACAAGATAAAGCGCAATTTAAAAGCATGGTGGTAAACTGGCGTTTATGCTTTTTTGTTGGTATTACTAGCGTATTAGGCTCTATTGGTTGGTTTACGGGGGCTAGTTATCAAAATGCAGCTTATGTTAAAGCACTTGGTCAAGTTGAATTTTTTATTACCCTAATTCTAACGTATCGATTTTTTAAGGAAACCATTACCAAAGCGGAATATGTTGGTATGTTTTTAATTGTCGCGAGCGTACTTATTTTATTGCTTTGGGCTTAGCTACTTTTAACTAAAGATGCTTTAGGCATAAACTTATTTATCCTAGAAAATACTCAGTTCACCGCATTATTTTTAGCTAAGCTTTTACCTTTTGTCATTTATTGTTATGGTCAGTTATCCCTTTATTAACACCTGAATACGCGTTTTAAATTCAGATACCAATACCAATAACAAAAGAGAATTTTATGCAGTCTAACTTATCTAAAACCTTGATAGTAACAGCCTTAGCCGGCCTGTTTTCGTTTAATGTAGTCGCGCAAGTACAAGTTATTCATGCGGGGACATTACTCACCATCGCCGGACAAAAACCATTATCTACACAAACTATTGTGGTAGATAATGGTAAAATTATTGCGGTTAAATCAGGATTTGTTAACGCGAGTAAATTTGCGAAAGATGCAAAATTAATAGATTTATCAACGAGTTTTGTGATGGCCGGTTTAATGGATATGCACGTTCACTTACAAGGGGAATTAGGCCCTAAAAACGATAGTGAAGCATTGCGTTTATCTGATGCCGATATGGCGATGGAAAGCGTAATGTTTGCGAAAAAAACCTTAATGGCTGGTTTTACGACTGTACGTGATTTAGGCTCAAAACCCGAGCAAATTTTTGCACTGCGCGATGGTATTAATAAAGGTTGGATTTCAGGGCCGCGTATTATAGCTGCGGGAAGTGCTGTTGCTGTTACAGGTGGTCATGGCGATGTTGACGGTATGAAAAGTGAATTAATTAAACTTTATACACCTTATACCATTTGCGATGGTCCATATGAATGCCGCAAAGCAACGCGTAAAGCCATTAAATACGGTGCTGATGTCATTAAAATTACCTCTACTGGTGGCGTACTTTCAGATACAAACACAGGTACGGGGCAACAAATGACCGACGATGAATTAAAAGAAGTGGTTGAAACTGCTCATTCTTTAGGACGAAAAGTCGCGAGCCACGCACATGCGGCTAACGGCATTAATGCTGCATTACGTGCTGGTGTCGACAGCATAGAACATGGTAGTTATGCTAATAAAGAAAGTATTAAATTGTTTAAAAAAACTGGTGCTTATTTAGTACCTACTTTACTCGCTGGTGATACAGTAGTGAGCATGGCAAAAAATACTAATTTTATGTCACCAACGATCAAAGCTAAAGCCATTCGTGTTGGTGAAGACATGATCGCTAATTTTAAAAATTCTTATAAAGCTGGTGTAAAAATAGCTTACGGTACTGATAGCGGTGTTTCGCATCATGGTACTAATGGTAGAGAAGCGGTGTTAATGCATAACGCTGGTATGAATACAGCAGATATTTTAAAATCAGCAACCATTAATGCGGCTGATTTAATTAGTTATAGTAATAAACTTGGCACAATAGAGCAGGGTAAATTTGCTGACATTATTGCAACTCATGGCAATCCATTAAAAAATATCGAAGAGCTCTTGGATGTTGATTTTGTGATGAAGTCAGGTGTTGTTGTTAAAAACAAATAGTAATACCAATTTTATTAATTAAGTGATCTACTTTATACACAGCATCAAAATCAGTTTTTAATATAAATAATAAAAAACCTAGCGGCAGTATACTGCCGCTAGGTTTTTTTAAAGATAAAAGGTTATAAAATTTCTTATAAAAGATTAGGGTCTGTTGATCTTTCAGTTTATAGCTCTGTTGCACTTGAAAAAGATGGCAATCGAGGCGCTTAATGTAATGTTTGGTTGTTCCAAATGCACATTAAGCAACAAAGAGTGACACTTTTCCAAGGCAACCCAAGGGGCTATGACTATTTTTCAACCTAACATGGTTAAAAATGGTTAAAGTAGAATGACTACATTGCACAATTTTTGCCTTGTTATCTTAAAAAATAGCCTATAGCAGAGACTAAAATGAAAGATCAACAGACCCTAAGTGCGTTGTAATTTAAATACATGATTAAATAATCGTGTAAGTACGCCTGTTGTTAAACCGACACCTAACAAAATGCAACAAAAGCCAAGAATTATCCACAAGGTGATTTGTTCACTTAAAAATAAATAGCCCCAAAACAAACCAAAAGCTGGAATTAAATAAGTTACTGTAACTGCTTTTGCTGCGCCTAAATTAGCGATTAAACGGAAAAATATTACATAGGCAATGCCAGTACATAATATACCTAAGAGTAAAACCGCATTAATGGCGTCACTGCTAGGTAAATGATTAGGCATATTAAAAAGAGCGAAAGGAAATAAAACTAAGGTTGCGCTAATTTGTGTACCTGTTGCAAGTGCTAATGGTTTTATCTGTTGTAAATAATGCTTTGTATAGTTGGCGCCAATACCATAGCATAAAGTTGCCCCAAGTACGGCGAGAGTGGGTAATAGTACTAATTCACTGTTGGTTGCTAATTTATCAAACATCAATAGATAAACCCCTAAAAAGCCAACCACTAAACCTAAAATGCTAGTAAAGTTTAATTTATCTTTAAACCACAAAAAGGCAATGACCGCAGCAAACATTGGCGTGGTTGCATTCAAAATAGAAGTAACTCCCGCCGATAATGTTAAGGTAGCATAACCAAATAAAACAAAGGGGATTGCAGTATTAAAAATACTGCCAATAAATATTTTTATCCAATTGTTTTTAAAACTATTTTGCTGTTTTTTAATTAAAACAATAGGTAATAAAAAAACACTGGCAATTAACGTGCGTAGTGTCATAAATAAAATCGGGCCAAACTCAGGGCTGCCGACACGCATAAATAAAAATGAAGCGCCCCAAATAGCAGCCAGTAAAATCAACTCTAAGGTGGCAGTGTTTTTATTCATTTAATTAAAACCTTTAGTAAGCTAATGCATTAGTGTTGAATGTTGCTGAGAATTATACGTTTAAAAAAAGTAAAATACTGGCACATAACGGATATTTAATTTTTAATTCTTTTTAAAGCAAGTATTAAATTAGAGTGCTTAACGCTAGCGTTAAGTCTTTCTCTAGGCGGTTCTTAATCTTTCTACTCAATATTAAGAACACTAACTTGAGTTAACGAGGTGAGTTGCCATTGAATATTTAAATCATAAAGTGCCATGCCGTAAATTTTTTCATCTAGTTTATTTCGTTTGTAAGCAGGACGAGGATCTTGAGTTAGCACCTGAGAAATCAATAATTCAAGTTCTGGATAGTGTTGCTGAAAACTCATTAATTGAGTTTGTGCAGTAGTAGAAAAACTTACTTTTAACATTATACTAGGTTGTGTTTGAGCAAAACCTGCTTTTGCGTTTATAAGGGCATCGCTATAAGGGATATACGGTTTTATATCTAAAACTGGTGTATTGTTTAATAAATCTAATCCAGAAATATTAAGGCTCGTTTGATTATGCGCTGTATTTATTGAATCGAGTTTCACTACTGACATGCCAATTGGGTTAGGACGAAAAGTAGAGCGCGTTGCCAAAACTCCCATTTTTGCATTGCCACCTAGGCGTGGTGGACGTACTAAAGGTTTCCAGCCTTGTGTTGATGTGGCATGAAAAACAAAAATTATCCATAGGTGACTAAATTGTTCAATGCCGCGGATCAGCTCATCATTATTTGCATCACCTTGTAATATTATTTGCCCTTTTGCAGCGGTTACTAAACCTGATTGGCGTGGAATGGCAAACTTTTCTTTGTAAGGGGATTTTATTGTACCAATTGGCCGAAAATTAAAATTATTAGCAGGCATATACGATAAGTTTCTTATGGTTATTTTTGTACTTGATAAGCTTTTGCATAGCAAATTACTAATTGGGTGCATTGTTTGGTTTGCGTTTGTGTGCAATTTGAAAATACCACCGCATTTGCTTTTAGTTTGAAGGCTTTTTTTCGTGCTTGAGTTCTTGCCTCTATTTTATTGGCTGGTGGATCATTGTTTTCTATTTGACAAGATTCTCCTTCAACGGCACTAATGTATTGTTTAATGGTTGGGAGTTGAGTATCGTTTTCATAAATAGTAACGGAACTTGGCGCAAAATAATCCTTGATGTTTTCTTGATCTAAATTACTGGTGAAAGTGTAATTACTGCAACTACTGAGTAAAGATAAAAGGGTGCTAGCAATTAAAAGGGGTAAAACTTGATTTTTCATACGGTTTTTCCTGAAATGCTAATTGAATTTATTATGTCAATTGGCATTATAAGCGTTATTTCTTGACGATTTATACTTAACACAGCTCAAAACTGGCTAAGTAAATTCATTCAACAAGTCATGTTAAATTACATCGTAACATTGATTAGCTCGAATTGGAGTTAACTATCCTTTAACTTCAATTGCTATTAGCGCATTTACCTAAACTCATTGTAATAAAAAAGCGGTTATCATCCAATACAGGAGATAAACCGCTTTTAGTGTCAATGTAATGTTTTTCGATTACTTAGCTAACGCGCATACCGGCTTTGGCACCATCGTCTGGATTTAATATCCATAAATCTTTACCGCCTGGACCTGCGGCTAACACCATGCCTTCAGACATGCCAAAGCGCATTTTACGCGGTGCTAAGTTAGCCACCATAACAGTGTGTTTACCAATTAAATCTTCAGGCTGATAAGCTGATTTAATACCCGCAAATACTTGACGTGATTCAGCTGAATCATCTTCACCTAAAGCGAGTGTTAATTTTAACAATTTTTCAGCTTTTTCAACATGTTCGGCATTAACAATTTTAACAATACGTAAGTCAATTTTAGCAAAATCGTCAAAGTTAATTTCATCCGCAATCGGTTCTATAGCGAGTGGTTCATTTGATTTTTTTACTTCAACTTCATTGCCTTTTGCTGCGCTAGTTTTTGCTTTTGGGCTATTTACTTTAGAAGTATCAGTTGTTGCCGTTAAATTTTCTTTTGAAGCGTCAACCATAGTATTGATTTTATCCATATCTACACGTTGTAATAATGCTTTAAATTTATTGATTTTATGATCGGTTAATAAGGTTTTATGTCCATCCCAAACCAATTCATCATTTAAAAATGCGGCAGTGCTATCAGCCAAAACTGGCAATACTGGTTTTAAATAAATCATTAAGGTGCGAAATAAATTAATACCCAGCGAGCAAATATCTTGTACTTCTTGCTGGCTTTTTTCACGCCGAGCACTTTCGTCTTTTATTAACTGCCAAGGTTCTTTAATAGCAATGTATTCGTTAACTTTATCGGCAAGTGCCATTATTTCACGCATGGCTCGACCAAAATCGCGGCTTTCATAAAGTTCTGCTAAACGGTCACCTGCACTGGTCACCTCATCGGCTAGTGCTTGGTTTTCAATGTTACTTGATAACATGCCATCGAAACGTTTAGTAATAAAACTTGCACAACGAGAAGCAATGTTAACCACTTTTCCCACTAAATCAGAATTTACTCGTTGAGCAAAGTCTTCAAGATTTAAATCTAAATCATCAATGCGATTTGTCAGTTTTGCTGCGTAGTAATAACGTAAATATTCAGGATTTAAATGCTCTAAATAAGTACGACCTTTGATAAAGGTGCCTTTAGATTTTGACATTTTAGCGCCATTTACCGTAACAAAACCGTGCGCGTAAACCGATGTTGGTTTACGCAAACCTGCACCTTCTAACATCGCTGGCCAAAATAGGCTGTGGAAATAAATAATGTCTTTACCAATAAAGTGATAAAGCTCAGCGTCGGAATTTTTATTCCAAAAGCTATCAAAATCAATATTTTGTTTGTCACAAAGGTTTTTAAAGCTGCCCATGTAACCAATCGGAGCGTCTAACCAAACATAAAAGTATTTGCCTGGCGCATTAGGAATTTCAAAACCAAAGTAGGGGGCATCACGACTGATATCCCACTGTTTTAAACCTTGCTCAAACCATTCATTTAGTTTATTGGCCATTTCTTCTTGTAAGGCGCCGCTGCGAGTCCAGTCGGTAAGCATTTGTTCAAATTCAGGTAAATCGAAAAAATAATGCTCAGAATCTTTTAATACTGGAGTAGCACCCGATACAACAGAGCGAGGGTTAATCACTTCTGTTGGTGAATAAGTTGCTCCACAATCATCACAGCTATCGCCATTTTGATCTTCGCTTTTACATTTAGGGCAAGTGCCTTTAACGAAACGATCCGGTAAAAACATGCCTTTTTCAGGATCATAAAGCTGTGATATCGTGCGTGTTTTTATATAGCCATTGGCATGCAAACGATTGTATATTTCTTCGGCAAATACTTTGTTTTCATCACTGTGGGTTGAATGATAATTATCAAAACTAATATGAAAATCAGCAAAGTCTGCCATGTGTTCGGCACGAACGCCCGCGATCATATCTTCAGGAGTTACACCAAGCTCTTGTGCTTTTAGCATAATGGGCGTGCCATGAGCGTCATCAGCACAAACAAAATAGGTTTCGTTGCCGCGCATTCGTTGAAATCTAACCCAAATATCGGTTTGAATATGCTCTAATAAATGGCCTAAATGAATAGAACCATTGGCATAAGGAAGAGCACAAGTAACAAGAATTTTACGCTTGTTTGCGTTTACTTCGACGCTATGCGTCGCTGAAATTTCTGATGACATGAATTTATAAATAATATTGGTGGTAATCGTGGGGGGAATGATACAAAATTTACCGCATCTTTTCATCTTAGTTTTTAATTTATCTGTATTTATAGCCAAATCAACTAAAAATTTAGGATTCAGCTAGAATTATAAACGCTTTAGACTAAGCAGATAAATGTAGTTATAAATGTAGTTATAGTCATTCTATTTCAAATTTATCTAACGTAGAATAAAGCATTTCCAAACCAGTCCTTTAGGGAAAGCTGAGCAAATCATACTTTGCGTTGCATTCTTTTTTAAGGGAACACAACCATTAATAAAAAAATACGCCTTGTTTATGAATTGCTCAGCTTTCCTGAAACGAGCATATTCAAGTGACTTGGGTATTTAAGGTGATATTTTGTTTAATAAATTATTTTCTCGTAAAAACGCCGCAAAAATTGAGGGGGATGCTGTGCTCAGCGATCAACAATTAGAACATCAAGTATTAATTATTAATACCTTAACCAATTACCGATCAGACAATTTTAATCGTGGTGTGCTCGCTGATTGTTTATCCAAAGACATAAACATCAGTGATCAATTAATTACCGTTAAATTATTATTACCGTTTCCTTGTGAAAGTGAAATAGCTGCTATTTCACTTTCATTAAGTGCTTTACTAGATATAAAAGTTGAGATTATTGTTGAGTTAGTCGTAACACCAGTACGCAAGCATGAGTTGAAAAATATTCGCAATATTATCGCGGTTGCTTCGGGTAAAGGGGGAGTTGGTAAATCAACTACTGCAATTAATTTGGCTTATGCGCTAATCGCTGAAGGCGCGAAAGTGGGTATTTTAGATGCTGATATTTATGGGCCATCGATACCTACGCTTCTAGGCGTAAAAAACACTAAGCCTACTTCACATGATGGTAAGTTATTAACGCCTATTTTATCGAATGGTTTACACGCAATGTCGATTGGTTTTTTAGTATCAGAAGATGATGCTACAGTGTGGCGTGGCCCGATGGCAAGCTCTGCATTTAATCAACTATTAAATGAAACTGCATGGCCTGAGTTAGATTACCTTATTGTAGATATGCCACCGGGTACGGGAGATATTCAATTAACGTTAGCGCAAAAAGTACCCGTTGCCGCGGCGATTATCGTTACCACACCACAAGATTTAGCACTTGCTGATGCCGTTAAGGGTATCGCCATGTTTGAAAAAGTTAATGTTCCGGTATTGGGAATTGTTGAAAACATGAGTTACCACCAATGTGAAAATTGTGGTCATCATTCTCCACTCTTTGGGCAAGGTGGTGGAGAACAAATTGCTAATAAATACAAAACACAATTATTAGGGCAATTACCACTTGATATTAATATTCGAGAAGATGCCGATAACGGGCAATCGTGTTTAGTTACAAATAGCGCTAGCGATTTAGCACAAATGTACCGTAAAATAGCCTGCAGAAGTGCAGCTGAACTTTATAATAAGCACGATGTACGCAGCCCTCAAACAGCTGAAATAGCCATTAAAGTGCTATAAGATAAATTGAGACAAAAGCGGTAAATAATGAGTGCCTGATTTTCGTCAAGATGACACTTAGTTAGCCTTAGTTTGCAATTAAACCTTTTGGTAAAAATTAACGACATGCTGACCATATTTCAGCATATTTTGAATAACAACAATTTACATCCTAATTAACGAAAAATAGAAGATTTAACATGAGATTATCCGATATAGATATTGAGCAATGTATTCGCAATGGTGAAATTGTTATTACCCCAAATCCAGATATTTCAATGATTTCTGGTGTCAGTGTTGATATTCGTTTAGGCAATGAATTTCGTGTATTCAAAGATCATACTGTGCCTTATATTGACTTAAGCGCGCCTAAAGCTGAAGTTCAAGCAGCAATGAATGCGGTAATGAGTGAAGAAATTAATATTGCAGAAGGCGAAGCTTTTTTTCTCCATCCCGGTGAATTAGCTTTAGCTGTAACGTATGAATCAGTAACATTACCCGATAATATTGTTGGTTGGCTTGATGGTCGCTCTTCATTAGCACGTTTAGGGTTAATGGTGCATGTTACCGCTCATCGAATCGATCCTGGTTGGTCGGGACAAATTGTTTTAGAGTTTTATAACAGTGGTAAATTACCGTTGGCATTACGCCCTAAGATGAAAATTGCGGCGCTAAACTTTGAAACAATGTCATCAAGTGCAGAGCGCCCATATAACACGCGTAAAAATGCAAAATATAGAGGGCAAACGGGGGCAGTTGCCAGCAGAATTAGCGAAGATGATTGTTAGGTACTGTGTTATTAATCTATACAATAAAATTTAAGGGTATTATTCTATTGGTCAATCATGGTTTCCTTTTCTTGTTTCTTTTTGGTTAATTTTAGTGAATTTTCAAGGGCCTTAATTAACAATGTTTTATCATGGTAATGAGGAGTATTACTGCTTGCTAATGGTTGGCAAATAATTGTTATTTTTTTGTGGGTTTTTTGTACATTTTGAGAAATAACGATATCTATTGGTAAACTACCAATATTATGTTGGATCCAATCTAATTTTTCATCGAGAGACATATCTGCGGCAGGACTTTGTTCCGCAACAATGTTATCAATAAAAACACAAGGACCTCTCCGTTTTTTTAAAGCATTAGAAAGGTCTCTAACTAATAACGGTGGCATAACGCTTGTAAAGAAACTACCAGGTCCTAAAATTATAAGGTCGGCTTCTTCAATTGCTTTAATACAAGGCGCTATCGATTTTACTGAAGGTGCTAAAATAAGATTTTGAGGTGCTATTGGCATTTCATCTACAGATAACTCACCAACCCGACAACGACCTTTTGGGTAAAATGCCATTAAATCTGTGGGTGTTTCAGACATAGGTAACACCCGTGTTCTAACTCTGAGCAGTCGACGAACTAATTCTATCGATTCAAGAGGGCGGGTGTGAATTTGGTCCAAGCCGTAAAGAATTAAATTACCTAAATTATGACCGCTTAGTTCTTCGGGGCCATCAAAACGAAAATTAAAAAGTTTATTACCAATGGCGTCTTCATCTACTAAATGAGTTAAGCAATTGCGTAAATCCCCCCAAGCTATAGAACTAGTATGTTTACGTAATCGTCCAGTAGAGCCACCATTATCAGTTGTAGTTACAATACCTGTAAGCTTATTACCTAAAAAGGATAATGCAGAAAGAACGCGACCTAAACCATGACCACCACCAATAGCAACAACATTAAGTTTTTTTAATTGCATGAAATTTTGATTTACTTAGAACACTACTAGGTATAATACCTGTAAGCGCTGTAAAAATAAAGATATCAGGGAATTGTGTTTTGATACAATAAGCTAGTAAAAAATAATATTGTATTAGGGTCTGTTGATCTTTCATTTTAATGTTTATTTAATGTGATTTTAGGCGCATTTTGGGTAAGTTGATTGATAATACACAGTGATATTTAATTTTCTGAATATAACCATTATAAAAGACCTCTAATTATGGGATTAACTGATTGATTAATTAAAAATTAATCAATTTGATTGTTATCTGAACGCCTTGATTATAGGAACATAAAAAATATGCTTTTATGCAAATAAAAGGTTGACAGTTTAAGGGGCTGTGCTTAGAATGCGCCTCGCTTTCAACAAGTAGTAAGTCTATTTGTTGAGTAGTACTGTAATAAGTAATTTCAGCAGCTTTTTTTCAAGTGTTGATTATACTTGGGGCTATAGCTCAGCTGGGAGAGCGCTTCGCTGGCAGCGAAGAGGTCTGCGGTTCGATCCCGCATAGCTCCACCATATTTAGATGAATTGTTGTTTTATTGTGAAAAATAAAAGAATGATTGATCAGTGTAAACGTAATGTCGAATAGGCTCGATATTAGCGTTACACAAAAATACAAGAACGTGTTCTTGTCGCTTAATTTGTAGTGTTGGATAATGTCGCTCAGTCTCGCAGACTCGATATTCGCCTTACACAAAAATAGTGAAACAGTGTTTCACTAAGCAGTTTTTGTGTCCCTATCGTCTAGAGGCCTAGGACACCGCCCTTTCACGGCGGTAACAGGGGTTCGAATCCCCTTAGGGATGCCACTTATTTATACTTATTAAATATGAATAATGGCATTGAACAAGCACAAAACAAGCACAAAACAAGCACAAAATAGTTATAATATTTTAAATATTGTCCCTATCGTCTAGAGGCCTAGGACACCGCCCTTTCACGGCGGTAACAGGGGTTCGAATCCCCTTAGGGATGCCAATTCAACGTTAAGTTAAATTAGCATTATTGGACAAAGTTTAAAATATGTTTTGTAGGATCGATGACGTTTGGCTTAGTAAGCTTAACGGTCACCTTACACAAGAAAAATGAAATAGTATTTCATTCGGCATTTTTTGTTGGAATAAGAACGCTCAGCTTTGCAGGCTCAGCATTCACCAACAAAAAAAACGAAACAATGTTTCGTAAGCAATTTTTGTGTCCCTATCGTCTAGAGGCCTAGGACACCGCCCTTTCACGGCGGTAACAGGGGTTCGAATCCCCTTAGGGATGCCACTTATTTATACTTATTAAATATGAATGATGGCATTGAACAACACAGAAAAAGCAGTAATAGTTATAATATTTTAAATATTGTCCCTATCGTCTAGAGGCCTAGGACACCGCCCTTTCACGGCGGTAACAGGGGTTCGAATCCCCTTAGGGATGCCACTTTACTTTGTCGTAAAGTGGAATTAAAGTTAATTATTGTTAAAATTCGTACATAAAAAAACCTCATTTTATTGAGGTTTTTTTATGCTTAAAATTCAATATAAGCATTCAAATAATAAAGTCGTTGGATAGATCTAACGGCGATTCTCAATAGAATTAGCTAATTCTATAAGTATTTCTTCACTTGTGGCTAAGTCGATACACGCATCAGTAATACTTTGACCATAAATAAGCGTTTTGTTTGGCTCTACATTTTGATTTCCAGCAACAATAAAGCTTTCAATCATTACACCAAAAATTGTTGAATTTCCTTGTTTTAATTGTTCAGCTATAGAAGTAGCAACTAATGCCTGTTTGGTGTGATCTTTAGAGCTATTTCCGTGACTACAATCGATCATAATGCGTTCAGGTAAATTTACTCCACGCAATAAATCACAAGCTTTAGCGACGTCTTTTGCATAATAATTAGGCTCTTTACCACCACGTAAAATAACATGAGCAAATGGATTTCCATGAGTTTGATAAATACACATTTGACCTTTTTTATTAGGTGAATAAAGCACATGGGCTACATTAGCTGCTTTTATCGCATCACTGGCTATTTTTATATTTCCATCTGTTCCGTTTTTAAAACCAACAGGGCATGAAAGTGCTGAAGCTAATTCTCGGTGAACTTGGCTTTCTGTTGTACGAGCGCCAATAGCGCCCCAACTGATCAAATCAGAGATATATTGCCCAGTAACCATATCTAAAAACTCAGTGCCCGTTGGCAAACCAATATCATTGATTTGAATGAGTAATTGGCGAGCTAAATTTAACCCTTTTGCTACTTTAAATGATTTATCTAAATCAGGATCACTTATCAAACCCTTCCAACCTACTGTTGTACGAGGTTTCTCAAAATAAACACGCATTACAATAAACAATTCATTTTGAAATTTATCGTGTAATACTTTTAGTTTTTTTGCGTAGTCTATTGCGGCAACAGGATCGTGAATAGAGCAGGGGCCGATGATCACTAATAAACGATCATCTTTACCACTAATAATATTTTCAATTGTTTTGCGACTATCGATAATAAAATCAGCAGTATTTGCTAATAGTGGAATTTGTTGCGCCAATTGGTCTGGAGAGACTAAATTCTCAATTAACGAGGTTCTAAATTCATCAGTTTTAATGGTCATTAAATATACTTATGCTTTGACGATTTTGCTAGGCAGCTAACATAGCGAAAAAGTACCTTAAAGCCAACCATTTAAGGTGATTTATATCATACCTTTTGGTTATATTTAGTATTTATATCTTTGCAACTTCGTTTCCGATAATATTTTTGCCGTAATTTCTTCTACCGAAAGCTTTGTTGTATTTAAAAAGGGTATTTTTTCTTTTTTATAAAGCTTTTCTACTTCTCTCACTTCCATTCGACATTGTCTTGCAGAAGAATACTTACTGTTTGATAAGCGATTATCGCGAATATCAATTAGTCGTTGTGCATCGATAGTTAAACCAAACAATTTCTTTTTATGTTTTTTTAAAAAATCAGGAATTTGTAATTCATCCATATCATCGTCAGTAAATGGATAATTGGCTGCTTTAATTCCATACTGTAGTGCCAGATAGAGTGACGTAGGTGTTTTGCCAGAACGAGAAACGCCGACTAAAATAACATCGGCATGCTCATAGTTGGTAATATTTGAACCATCATCATTCGCTAATGCGTAATTTACGGCGTCTATACGAAAATCATAACTATTTTCATGAATGCTATGTGTTCTATGCGCTTTAGGTTTTGCTTTTATACCCAGTTGTTGTTCTAGTGGTGAAACAAAATGCTCTAAAAAATTATAAATAATAGCGTCACAACTGTCGATGATTTGGCGAATTTCAGTTTTTACAAAAGTATGAAAAACTAAAGGAGGTTCTCCCGTTCTTTTGCTTGATTTGTTAATTCTGTTTTTAGCCTCTATTGCTTGTTCAACCGTTTCGACAAAAGAAATTGTATGATGCTCAAATTCTAAAGGAAATAAAGACAATAATGCATGACCAAAAACTTCAGAGGTAATTGCTGTACCATCAGATATATAAAAAGCAGCGCGCATTAGTTTTTCCTTAAATTAATATTTTGTAATAGCTTATGAAAACTTTTAATTTGGTTTCTATGCTGGTAAGTGTAAAATGCTATGAGTTCACAATAAAGAACTTTTATCAATAATACCACTTGGTATAATACCTGTGGTTATCCCTTAAATGGAGAGTTGTCGTGCAAGAATATGTACTTTGGTATGAAAATTTAGGAATGAATGATGTCGACCGTGTCGGCGGAAAAAATGCTTCTTTAGGAGAAATGATTTCAAATCTCGCAAATGTTGGTGTGCAAGTACCAGGTGGTTTTGCCACTACTTCCTATGCATTTAATGAGTTTTTAGAGCAAAGTGGCTTAAATGACAAAATCTATCAATTACTTGATGAGCTTAATGTTGATGATGTAAATGCGTTGGCAAAAGCAGGACGAATTATACGTCAATGGATTATCGATACCCCATTTTTACCACAAATGCAGCAAGATATAGAACAAGCTTATGCTAAATTAGCGGGTGAGTTTTCAGAAGATGCGTCTTTTGCGGTTCGTTCTTCCGCTACTGCTGAAGATATGCCTGATGCTTCTTTTGCTGGTCAACAAGAAACATTTTTAAACGTTCGCGGCTTAGACGCGGTGATGGTTGCGATTAAACATGTATTTGCTTCTTTGTTTAACGATCGTGCAATTTCATACCGTGTCCATCAAGGCTATGATCATCGCGGGGTTGCACTTTCTGCTGGTATTCAACGTATGGTTCGCAGTGATATTTCATCATCAGGTGTGATGTTTTCAATAGATACTGAGTCAGGCTTTGAAGATGTCGTGTTTATCACTTCTAGTTATGGTTTAGGTGAAATGGTAGTTCAAGGGGCAGTTAACCCTGATGAGTTTTATGTTCATAAACCAACCTTAGCTAAAGGTAAACCGTCTGTCGTTCGCCGTAATATTGGTAGCAAAGCGATTAAAATGATTTACACCGCTAGCCAAGAACATGGTAAACAGGTAGAAATTGTTGATGTTGATGAAACCCTGTCAAACCAATTTTCATTAACCGATGAAGAAGTGCAAAATCTTGCCAAACAAGCCGTAATTATTGAAAAACATTATCAACGTCCTATGGATATTGAGTGGGCTAAAGACGGGTTAGATGGAAAACTTTATATTGTTCAGGCGCGCCCTGAAACTGTTCGTAGCCGTGAAAGCGGTAATGTTATGGAACAATTTCAATTACAAGGTAGTGCGGATGTTGTATGTACAGGTCGCTCTATTGGTCAAAAAATAGGAAGTGGTGAAGCTAAAGTATTAGCATCATTGAGTGAAATGGATAAGATCCAACCGGGTGATGTTTTGGTAACAGACATGACAGATCCTGATTGGGAACCGATCATGAAAAAAGCTTCTGCTATTGTAACTAACCGTGGTGGTCGTACTTGCCATGCCGCTATTATTGCGCGTGAAATGGGGATTCCTGCCGTTGTTGGTTGTGGTGATGCAACGAGTAAAATTAAAGCAGGTGACGACATTACGGTATCTTGTGCAGAAGGTGATACCGGCTTTATTTATCAAGGAAAACTCGATTTCAAAGTGATTAAATCTGAAATTGACAACATGCCTGAGTTACCATTAAAAATAATGATGAATGTTGGTAATCCAGATCGAGCATTTGCCTTTGCTCGTCTTCCTCATGCGGGCATTGGTTTAGCACGTTTAGAATTTATCATTAACAAAATGATTGGCATACATCCGAAAGCCTTATTAAATTTTGACGAACAATCGGCTGAATTAAAAGAAGAAATTTCTGAAATTATCGCGGGATATAAAAATCCTGTTGAATTTTATATCGCTAAGTTAACGGAAGGTATTTCAACACTTGCCGCTGCATATTCACCTGAAAAAGTGATTGTACGGATGTCAGATTTTAAATCAAATGAATACGCTAACTTAGTTGGGGGAGAAGAATTTGAACCCGATGAAGAAAACCCAATGATAGGTTATCGTGGTGCCTCTCGTTATATTTCAGAAGACTTTAGAGAGTGTTTTGCACTTGAATGTGAAGCAATTAAACGTGTTCGTAACGATATGGGCTTAACCAATGTTGAAGTAATGATCCCTTTTGTTCGTACTTTAGAAGAAGCGGAAAAAGTTATTGAAATTTTAGCTGAAAACGGACTGAAGCGAGGTGAAAATGGTTTACGCGTTATTATGATGTGTGAATTACCATCTAATGCTTTGCTCGCCGATCAATTTTTAGATCATTTCGACGGATTTTCAATTGGTTCCAATGACTTAACCCAATTAACGCTAGGTTTAGACCGAGACTCTGGTTTAATTGCTCACTTGTTTGATGAACGAAATCCTGCGATAAAAATGCTATTGTCTATGGCAATTAAAGCGTGTAAAGCGCGTGGCAAATATGTGGGTATATGTGGTCAAGGGCCTTCAGATCATGCTGATTTTGCTGCTTGGTTAGTGGAACAAGGCATTGATAGTGTATCGCTTAATCCGGATACTGTTTTACCCACATGGTTATACTTAGCAGAGCAACATAATAAATAATTGCTTAAAATTCATTTTTTAGTATTAATAGCCTAAGAACTATTTCTTGTAGTAAAGAAATAAAAAGTTCTTAGGCTTTTTTTTGCTTATGATTAAATTTATCTATTGCCGTGATATACTTTTACACCTTGTAAAATTAACTTTTTCACTTAACTGCTATGTTGCCTCGTTTAGACCATCAAGAATTAGTTTCACCGTTATATCAAGAATTTGCCAAGCAATTATCACAACAGCGCTTTAGCGGCGATGTTAATATGCAGTACAGTGCGCGTATAGCGGTTGCTACCGATAACAGTGTTTATCAGCAATTACCGCAATTGGTTTTGCATCCGCGCAGTAAGCAAGATGTGCAATTAATTACCTCACTTGCCAGTGAAACCCAATTTGATGCAATAAAATTTAGCGCTCGCGGCGGTGGAACTGGCACTAATGGTCAAAGTTTAACACCCGGTATTGTTGTAGATTTGTCAAAATACATGAATCGTATTTTAGAAATTAATGTTGAAGAAAATTGGATTAAAGTAGAAGCGGGTGTTGTTAAAGATCAATTAAATGACTATTTACGCCCTCATGGTTTTTTCTTTTCTCCAGATTTATCAACCAGTAACCGCGCAACTTTAGGCGGAATGATCAACACCGATGCCTCAGGGCAAGGTTCATTGGTTTACGGTAAAACCTCAGATCATGTAATTGAATTAGACTCTGTTTTGGCTAACGGTGATTTAATTCACACCGAGGCAATGCCCATTGCTGATGCTAAATTAATTGCTGAGCAAGAGAGTTATTATGGCAGCATTGTTAAGCAAGTCTTAGCGAGTTGCTTGGATAATCGCGCCTTAATTTTAGAAAAGTTTCCGCGTTTAAACCGTTTTCTAACGGGGTATGATCTTGAACATGTTTTTAATGAAACGTTAACTGAGTTTAATTTAAGCCGTTTAATTACTGGTTCAGAAGGCTCACTTGCCATTGTTTGTGAAGCCAAGCTAAATTTAACGCCCATTGCCAAAGCGAAAACGTTAATTAATATTAAATACGATAGTTTTGATTCAGCCTTGCGTCATTCTCCTCATTTAGTGAGCGCGAAAGCGACATCGGTTGAAACGATTGATAGCAAAGTATTAAATCTTGCCCGCGAAGATATTATTTGGCATTCCGTTAGTGATTTAATTACCAATATTGACGGTAAAACCATGGATGGTATTAATATTGTTGAATATAACGGCGATAGTATTGAAGCGCTAGCTGCGCAAGTTACGCAATTAACAGAGCAACTTGATGTTGAAATTGCAGCACAACAACGGGGCGTTATCGGCTATCAAGTCACCTCAGATCTAGCCAGCATTGGTAAACTTTATGCCATGCGTAAAAAAGCCGTTGGCTTACTCGGCAATACCAAGGGTAATAAAAAACCTCTCGCTTTTGCCGAAGATACAGCTGTTCCTCCTGAAAATTTAGCCGATTACATCGTTGAGTTTCGTCATTTACTAGACAGTTATCATTTAGACTATGGCATGTTTGGTCATGTTGATGCGGGTGTTTTGCATGTTCGGCCCGCTTTAGATATGTGCGATATTGAACAAGAAAAAGTATTACGCAAAATATCTGATAGCGTGGTTGCCTTAACCGCAAAATATGGCGGCTTAATGTGGGGTGAACACGGCAAAGGTTATCGCAGTGAATATAGTCCTGCATTTTTTGGTGAGCAATTATTTACTGAATTACGTAAAATTAAAACAGCGTTTGACCCCCTTAATAAAATGAACCCAGGCAAAATTTGTACGCCTTTAGATGCCGACGCCAAAGGTGAAAAATTAGTGTCGGTTGATGATACAAAGCGTGGGTTTTACGACAGACAAATTCCGATAAAGGTTAAAGAGTCTTTTACCGCGGCACTCGATTGTAATGGTAATGGCTTATGTTTTAACTATGATGCCGATAGTCCAATGTGTCCATCTAGTAAGGTTACGCGTGACCGCAGGCATTCTCCAAAAGGTAGAGCAGGTCTGATGCGCGAGTGGTTACGCTTATTAGAACAACGTGGCGTTGATGTACTTGCACTTGAACAAAAAATCAGTCATTGGTCGATAAAACGTTTACTCGATAAAGTCAAAAACAGCTTGTCAGAGACAAATAGTAATGATTTTTCACATGAGGTGATGGACGCTATGGCGGGATGTTTAGCCTGCAAAGCCTGTGCTAGCCAATGCCCAATAAAAGTGGATGTACCTGATTTTAGAGCACGTTTTATTAATCTTTATTACTCACGTTATAACCGCCCATTAAAAGATTATTTAGTTGCCCACGTTGAAACTTTAGCGCCAGCCATGGCATTAATGCCAAAAGTAACCAATGCGATATTATCAACCAGCATATACAACAGTTTTTCTAAAAAAGTCATCGGTTATGTTGATACACCACTTTTATCAATACCCACGTTAAAACAGCAAGTTAAACAACAAGGTTATGAAGAATTTGAGTTAACCAAGCTTCAAGGGTTAGGTGAACAAGAAAAACAAAAGTATATACTTATTGTTCAAGATCCCTTTACCAGCTTTTATGATGCTAAATCGGTCGCAAGCTTAATGGGCTTAGCTAAAATATTAGGTTTTAAGCCAATACTTGTACCTTTTAAACCCAACGGTAAAGCGCAACATGTTAAGGGATTTTTAGCCAAATTTGCGAAAACAGCCCAATCGAGTGCAGATTTTTTAAATAAATTACATCTATTAGGCATACCAATGGTGGGCACAGATGCCTCGTTAGTGCTGTGTTATCGTGACGAATACAAACAAGTTTTAGCCGATAAACGTGGTTGTTTCAACGTTTTGTTAGCGCATGAATGGCTTATTGATATGTTAGATACTATCGATGTTAAAGACTGCTCGTTTAAAAATACAGATTATCATTTATTTAGTCACTGTACTGAAAAAACAGCCTTGGTAAAAAGCGAAGACCAATGGGTTAGTATATTTAAGTACTTTGGCTTAACGCTCAATAAAGTGGCGGTGGGATGTTGTGGTATGGCCGGTACTTACGGCCATGAAGCAGTAAATTATGATAATTCTAAACAGTTATTTGAAATGAGCTGGCAATCTAAACTCGATAAACTTGATTCAGCCCAGATATTAGCGACGGGATTTTCTTGTCGGAGTCAAACTAAACGTTTTTCTGGTTTACAGGCTCGCCATCCAGTTGAAGCATTACTTGATGTTTTAAATGCGTGAATAAAGTTTACGTATTAAATAACGCGTGCTTTTAGCTCGCGTTATTTAATTTATTTAAAGTAATGAAATTTATGCTTGGCTAGCTAAATACTCATCGTATGTACCAGCAAAATCAATATAACCGCTTTGGGTTAATTCAATAACACGTGTTGCTATACTTGAAACAAACTCGCGATCATGACTTACAAAAATCAATGTGCCCTCATAAGACTCTAATGCCATATTTAATGATTCAATAGATTCCATATCCATATGGTTAGTCGGTTCATCCATTACGAGAATATTAGGCTTTTGCATCATTATTTTACCAAATAACATTCTGCCTTTTTCACCACCCGATAATATTTTAACTGATTTTTTTATGTCGTCAGCTGAAAATAATAAACGCCCTAAATAACCGCGAACTGCTTGTTCGTCGTCTTCTGGTTGACGCCATTGACTCATCCAGTCGAATAAAGTCATGTCATTGGCAAATTCGTATTCATGATCTTGTCCGTAATAGCCTATGTTGACGTTGTCAGACCATGTGAATTCACCCGATGTTGGTTCATAGCCGACATCGTTCATTAATGTACGTAAAAAGGTTGTTTTACCAATACCGTTTTCACCAATTACGGCAATGCGCTCGCCTACCTCTATTAGGGCTGAAATATCTTTAAGCACAGGCGTGTTGTCAAAATCTTTGCATAATTTTTCAATCACTAATGCATTACGAAAGAGTTTTTTCTCTTGTTGAAAACGAATAAACGGATTAACACGGCTTGATGCTTTAACTTCTTCAAGTTGTATTTTATCCATTTGTTTAGCGCGTGATGTTGCTTGTTTTGCTTTTGAAGCATTTGCTGAAAAGCGTGCAACAAAAGCTTGTAGTTCACCAATTTGCGCTTTTTTCTTGGCGTTGTCTGATAATAAACGTGCCCGAGCTTGAGTAGCAGCCAACATATATTCGTCATAGTTACCCGGATATACACGTAGTTCTCCGTAATCTAAATCTGCCATGTGTGTACAAACACTGTTTAAAAAGTGTCTATCATGCGAAATGATGATCATGGTTGAATCTCGTTCATTTAACGTTTCTTCAAGCCATTGTATAGTATGAATATCTAGGTTATTGGTTGGCTCATCAAGGAGTAAAATATCAGGATCAGAAAATAACGCTTGTGCTAACAAAATACGCAATTTAAAACCGGGGGCTATTTCGCTCATTAAACCGTAATGTTGTTCAACGGGAATACCGACGCCCATTAATAATTCACCTGCACGAGCTTCTGCGCTATAACCGTCCATTTCAGCATATTCAGACTCTAAATCGCCTACTTTCATACCGTCTGCTTCGCTCATTTCTGGTAGGGCGTATATGCGATCTCGCTCTTCTTTTACTGCCCACAGTTCAGTATGTCCCATAATAACCGTGTCAATAACGCTATATTGTTCAAAAGCAAATTGATCTTGTTGTAACTTACCTAAGCGTTCACCCGTATCAAGATTAACATTACCTGAAGTTTGTTCTAAATCACCACCTAATATTTTCATAAAGGTTGATTTACCACAACCATTAGCGCCAATTAAACCGTAGCGATTTCCACCACCAAATTTTTGTGAAATGTTTTCAAAAAGAGGCTTTGCGCCAAATTGTTGGGTTATGTTGTTTGCTGTTAACATTACTAAATCCTATTATTGATACTGTTATCCTGAGGTAAGTCAGAATTATTACATTTTTCTATTAAATTGAACTTGTTGAATTATATAAATTTAGCTACTGAAACAAGTTCAATATGACGGCTCCATAACATCATGACGGTAGCATACGAGAATGACCATTATGACATTCATTACCATCAGTCTGGCGTTTGCTTTCGTCATCCTGAGGTAGGTCAGGATCTTTTATTATCTTTTATTTTTAGCCGTTGGGCCTTTACGATCATTAAATTGATCTGAACTAAAACGTGTTAATCCACGTTTACTTTTATTATTAGCAAACGACTTATTTGTTGTATTAACACGTGTTTTATCATTACGTTTATTGTTACTGTTGCGACCATTTTGTTGCTGTAATTCAGCTCGACTTTCTGCGGGCACTAAACATTCGGGTCGATTACCAATTAATTTACGGGCTAAGCCCATTTTTTTCAACGCTTCACGAATGATCGGCCAGTTGTTACTGTCGTGATAACGTAAAATAGCTTTATGTAAGCGACGTTGAATCGTGCCTTTAGGTACGGTTACCGTTTCACTATTGCGACGAACATTGCGTAATGAGTTAATTTCCGTGTGATACAGAGTGGTTGCATTGGCTAATGGTGATGGATAAAAATTTTGTACTTGGTCTAATTTAAAGTCATTTTCTTTTAACCATAAAGCTAAATTAACCATGTCCATATCAGTAGTACCAGGGTGCGCAGAAATAAAATAAGGAATCAAATACTGCTTTTTGCCGGCAAGTTTTGAATAATGGTCAAACATTTCTTTAAATTCGTTATAACTGCCCATTCCAGGCTTCATCATATTATTTAAAGGACCTTCTTCAGTATGCTCTGGTGCTATTTTTAAATATCCACCTACGTGATGCTGTGCTAATTCTTTTACATACTCAGGATCTTTAACCGCTAAATCGTAACGTACACCTGAGGCAATTAAGACTTTTTTAATGCCTTTGATTTTTCGTGCTTTACGATAAAGGTTAATGGTGGGTGTATGATCAGTGTCTAAATGACCACAAATAGTTGGCCACACACAAGAGGGTTTACGACACGTTGCTTCAGCTTTAGGACTTTTACAATTAAGTTTATACATATTCGCGGTCGGACCGCCAAGATCAGAAATAACGCCCGTAAAGTTAGGCACTTTTAGTTTAATATCTTCAATTTCGTTTAAAATTGATTGTTCAGAGCGTGATTGAATAATACGACCTTCATGCTCGGTAATAGAACAAAAAGTGCAGCCGCCAAAACAGCCACGCATAATGTTAATGGATGTTTTGATCATATCGTAAGCTGGTATTTTAGCTTTACCATACACAGGATGCGGCACACGCTGGTATGGCAGGTCAAACACGCTGTCCATTTCTTCGGTGCTTAATGGATAAGCTGGTGGATTTAACCAAATACTTCGATCGCCATGACTTTGCATTAACGGCTTGGCAGAGCCGGGATTAACTTCTTGATGAAAAATACGTGAAGCGTGCGCGTATAATATTTTGTTATTTTTTACTTGCTCAAAAGTTGGCAAATTTATATAAGTATAAAGCCAAGGTTTCTTCTTATCCTGCCAGCTTTTATTGCTTTCGTAGGTGTTTTGTTTTATCTGTTGTTCGCTATTTTGAGTAAAGTCGGCTATTTGTACAACTTGTGCCGTTTTTGTAATGTCATCGGCTTGATCTTGCGATTCTTTTTCTTGGCTATCACAGGTGTTTGGCGTAATTTCCTGATAAGGGCTAATAATAGGGTCTATTTTTCCAGGGCGATCAATATCTCGTGAATCTACACCATGCCAACCCGGTAACGCTTGTTTGGTTAAAAAGGCAGTACCACGAATATCGGTTAACGTTTTTATATCATCACCGCGCGCAATACGATGCGCTACTTCGACTAAAGGGCGTTCAGCATTTCCATAAATAAGGAGATCGGCTTTGGCATCAAATAATACTGAACGACGTACTTTGTCTGACCAATAATCATAATGGGCAATACGGCGTAAACTCGCTTCAATGCCGCCAATAATAACGGGCACGCCTTTATAAGCTTCTTTACAGCGTTGAGTATATGCAGTAACTGCACGATCGGGGCGTTTGCCGCCTTCATCATTTGGCGTATAGGCATCATCGTGACGCATACGACGTTCAGCCGTATAGCGATTTATCATCGAATCCATATTGCCGGCGGTAACACCAAAAAATAAATTAGGCTGTCCAAGTTGCATAAACGCATCTTTTGAATGCCAATCAGGTTGAGCAATAATGCCAACACGAAAACCTTGTGCTTCAAGCATTCTGCCAATTATTGCCATACCGAAACTTGGGTGATCAACATAAGCGTCACCAGTAACAATAATAATGTCGCAAGAATCCCAGCCAAGCTCATCCATTTCTTTACGAGACATCGGTAAAAATGGTGCTGTGCCGAAGCATTCAGCCCAATATTTAGGATGTTCATATAGTTTTTGCTCGGGTAATGGGATCATAGTTTCTCTTACTTTGGCGCTGCGTAATACCCGAATTAAAGATATTAAACAAAGCATTAAAATTAGCGCGCGATCATAGCAGAAATTGTTAATTAGCTAAAGCAGAGTTTATTTTTAACTGTTAATTTTTTACCGTATAAAATAGGTGATTGGTCTGTTTTTATTACACTTTTACCATTACACTCGTTATTCTCTAACAATACAATATAGCATTCAAAAGTTTGCTTAATTAATCGAGCCTTTGTATAAAAGGTTCACTGATTTATTTTTTATAATAAAATACAATAAAAAGACGATAACTATGAAATTAAAAATTATTGCTGCCGCGATAAGCTTTTCGTTAGCAGCCTGTGTGTCAACTTCTCCACTTTCTTCAAATAAAACTAAAGTAGAACCTGCTCAAACGGTTGTAGCGCCCGTTGTTGCTGAATCTGCAATGAGTAAAAACACGAACTCAACGATTACTTTAGAACAAATTATGGCTGATCCAGATTGGATGGGGCGTTCACCTCAAGCATGGTATTGGGGGGATAATAATCAATCCGTTTACTATCAACAAAAAAAAGCAGGCAGCCCATTACGCGATTTATTTCATTTAAACACTACGGGGGCGCAACTTGGTGCCAGTGAAAAAGTTGCATTGTCACAAATGCATATTGCAGCTGATCGAAACGCTGTAGATAACCAAGATAAAACACAGCAAGCTTATATTTTTAAAAATAATATTTTTGTTAAAACCTTAAGTACAGGTGATGTTAAACAGTTAACTAATACTTCTGCCCCTAAAAGCGATGTTATGTTTTTGATTAACGGTAATATTGCTTATCGCATTGGTGATGTTTTTTATGCTCAAGATCTTAAAAATAATCAACTAATTGAATTGTTTAACTTAAAAATGGCGGAAAAACCTAAAGACTTTAGCGCGCCAGATTCTTATATTGCTAAAGAGCAAGCGAAATTAATCAATTATATTTCGCTACAGGCAAGAAATACAAAATTACGTGAGCAACAAACTAAACAGTTAGAAGCTGCTGATAAAACGATAACTCAAAAAGATTTTTATTTTGGTAAAGATAAAAAAGTAGCGTATGCAAGCTTATCACCAACGGGTGAACATTTATTCGTAAGTGTTACTGATGCCAAACCATCGGATAGTGATAGTGATATTGTGCCTAAATATATTGCCGATGATGGCCATATTAAAGCGGCTAAAGCACGTCAACGAGTAGCGGATAATCGCCAATACAGCGAACAGTTATTTATGCTTGATGCCTCAACGGGTAAAAAATCAGTGTTAGATTATAACGTATTGCCTGATTTTGATAAAGATGTGCTCGCTACAGTAAAAGCTGAAAATTATAAGCGTGAAGGAAAAAACTACATTAGTAAAAAACAGCCACGTAATATTGCGGTAATTAATGGTTGGAATGTTATTCAATGGAATGCAAAAGGCGATCATGTTGCTGTTATGTTGGAAGCTTGGGATAACAAAGATCGTTGGTTAACAACCGTAGATGTTTCTTCATCAACAACGCCTCTAAAATTAGTAACACAACATCAACTACATGATGATGCGTGGATAAACTGGAATTTTAACGAATTTGGTTGGTTAAATAACAGCAACAGTTTGTACTTTTTGTCTGAACAAAGTGGCTACTCGCAACTTTATACTAAAGCTTTAAATGGCAAAGTAACACAACGCACTTTTGGTAAATTTGAGATTAGCGATGTTACTTTAGGGAATAAAGAGCAAAAGTTATTTTTTAAAGCCAATAAAAAACACCCTGGTATTTATGAAATTTATCAATTTGATTTAAACGCAAATAAAATAACAGCGCTTACTGATTTAGGTGGTATGAATGATTATGCGCTAAGCCCTGATAATTCAAAATTATTGATCCAACATTCAACCGTTACTATGCCGCCAGAGCTTTATGTACAAGATGCAAGTGAAAAGGCTAAAGCGACTCAATTAACCCACACTGTATCTAAAAAATTCTTGTCTATGCCTTGGGTTGCTCCAAGCGTTGTAGCAATACCTTCAAGCTATCAAGATAAGCCTGTTTATTCGAAAGTATATTTACCCAAAAACTATGATCAAACCGCTAAAGGTAATCGTGCGGTAATGTTTAGTCATGGTGCGGGTTATTTACAAAATTCTGATTTAGGTTGGTCGGGCTATTTTCGTGAATATATGTTCCATAGCATGTTAGTACAACAAGGCTATGTGGTGATTGATATGGATTATCGTGCTAGTGCTGGTTATGGCCGTGATTGGCGCACCGCTATATATCGTCACATGGGTAAACCTGAAGTTGAAGATATGCGCGATGGCGTTAACTGGTTAGTGAAAAATGCCAATGTTGATCGTAACCGTATTGGTACTTATGGTGGCTCGTATGGTGGTTTTTTAACACTTATGTCGATGTTTACTGCACCTGATTTGTTTCAATCAGGCTCTGCGCTGCGTTTAGTATCTGACTGGGCTTATTATAATCACGGTTATACCTCAAATATTTTAAATACACCCAAAGATGATGCTATTGCGTACGAGCGTAGCTCGCCAATATACTTTGCTCAAGGGTTAGAAAAACCATTATTGATTAACGCCCCTATGGTGGATGACAATGTGTTTTTTCAAGACACAGTGCGTTTAGTCCAACGCATGATCGAACTTGAAAAGCAAAATTTTGAAACGGCTATTTACCCGGTAGAACGTCATGGTTTTGTACAACCAAGTTCTTGGTTGAACGAGTATAGAAGAATTTATAAGTTGTTTGAAAATACACTGTAAAATGTAATCTTTTTAATATTATTAAAAGTCGGTGACTCATATTTGAACTGATATTTTTGAATATGAGTTGCGAGCGTATCCTCTTGTAAGCGAGTTTTTGAATTACATTGAACAAAATTATATGTTTCGATTTGCCGTTTTAGTTGATCATTAATCAAACAAGCAAACATCATTAAAACATTACAGTAAAACGTCATCATGTGCGTTTTACTGTATTTAAACACTTTAATAAAGTATATACGGATAAAGTACGTGGTAAAAATTCAAGTGATAAGCTCGTGTTTGTTGTGCCAATCTGTTACTAAGCTAAAAGATAAATTTTGTCTATACTAGGGTCTGTTGATCTTTCAGTTTATAGCTCTGTTGCACTTGAAAAAGATGGCAATCGAGGCGCTTAATGTAATGTTTGGTTGTTCCAAATGCACATTAAGCAACAAAGAGTGACACTTTTTCAAGGCAACCCAAGTGGCGATGACTATTTTTTCAAGCTAACATCGTTAAAAATGGTTAAAGTAGAATGACTACATTGCACAATTTTTGCCTTGTTATCTTAAAAAAGAGCCTATAGCAGAGACTAAAATGAAAGATCAACAGACCCTAAGATGTTAATAATTTAAGTGTTTAATTTCGGCTAAAACAAGTGATTAGTTATAAAAATCAGTTAAAATCAAAATGTTCCTTGCTAAAACTACTCAGGTGAATTTACTATGGTAGAGTGGTCTGACATTTAAAAAAAATTTTCAAATAACACTCATTAAAAAACAGGTATTAAAAATAGGTATCCGCTATGGTATTAAAGGTTGCTCATAAAGTTATTATTGGCTTTGCAGTTATTTTGTTGTTGTTATTGTTTTCAAGTATTAGCTCGGTGGGGATATTGAGTGATATTAATGAGGCGACTTCAAAAGTTGATGATTTTGCTCTACCTATTCAAAAATACGGCAATAAAGTTCAAAAACAGTTACTAAAACAAGCTAAATCTTCCGCGCTTATTTCAACTAAACCTACAGTAAAAAGTATAAAAGCATTACACGTGGAGTTTAATGAGCAAGGTGATTTATTGAATAAAAACATTACGTTAATAGAAAAGCTTTTACATGTTTTTCCTAAAATCACCAATCTAAATCAATTTAAAAAACATTATACTAGTTACAAAGAATCTGTTGATGATATGTTTGTTTTTCGTGCTGCTGATCTCAATAAAAGAACAGAATTAACTGTACAGCAAAAAGCACTTTACAATGTTTTAGATGAAGCGAGCGCTATTTTAGGTGATTTATCGTATTTAGACGATCCTAAAAATCAACAAAAAATTGATCGTATTGTGGGTTCCGCTAATCAGATTGAAGGTTTTCTTTTTAATTTAACCGATGCATCTAAAGCCATTATTTCTATTAATAGTATTGATGAGGTAAAAAAATCACAAGAAACTATTAATTTTGGTATCGATAATATTGTTCAAAATCTTACTTTTTTAACTCGTTTAGGTGAAGACTATAATACCAATGGTTTAATAGAACAGTTTGTTGAGCAATTCAATAAATCGAAAACAATGCTACAAGGTGAAAACAATCTTTTTTCTTTGAAAATAGCACAGTTAGAACAAAAAAATGGTTTAGAAAATGCTTTTCAAAAATCAGAGCAATTTATTAATTCAGCGATTTCTGATATTGACCTATTTTTAAAATCAGTAGATAAAAATGTAGAGCAACTACAAAGTGATGTGTTTGATAATGTTGCTCAAGGTAAGGTTGAAACTTTAGTGATATTGGTGGTGTTGTTTTTAACAGGTGCGGGCATTGCTTTTGCGACTATTCGAGCGATGATCAAACCACTAAGACGTATTAATAAAGTGTTATCTTATATTGCTAAAGGTGATTTATCGCGACAGCTCACGGTTACATCAGCTGATGAATATGGAGAGCTATCTAAAAGTGTCAATTTAGTTGTTGCTGATTTACGTAAGCTCATCTCAAATATCACAGATAATACTCATTTACTTAATGATGCGGCAGAGCAATCAAGTGAAAAAATTGCCCAGGTTACAGATTCACTAGCATTGCAAAAAGAAACGATTGAGCAGGTGAGTTTTATCACTGACGAGTTAGGACAGAGTGCGGATCATATATTATCTAAAGCAACTAATGCAGAACAGCAAATGACCAGTGCTTTAGTACAAAGTAATGAATTAGAAAAAACGGCAAATATTACTAACGACAGAATGCGCAATTTAGTTGCAATGTTAGATGACACTACTGAAGTTATGACTGTGTTGCAGCAAGAATCAGCAAATATTAGTGGCATATTAGACACTATTCGTGGGATTTCAGATCAAACCAATTTATTAGCGCTAAATGCGGCAATAGAAGCTGCACGAGCGGGTGAGGCAGGGCGAGGTTTTGCAGTTGTTGCCGATGAAGTACGCTTATTAGCAAGCCGTACACAGGAGTCAGCCACTGAAATTCAACATATGATTGAATCATTACAAAATCAAACCGAAAAGGCTGCTACAGATATCAGTAAAGGGAAGAATGAAGCCAATAATTGTCAAGATCATACCGTTCAATTATTGCAAACTTTATTACTTATCACACAAGCGATTGAACAAATGCACGAAATGAGTAGTGAAATATCAACTTCAGCCACTCAACAAAATAGTTTAAGTGCCAATATTGATCAAAGCATTCAAGCGGTAGTCGATTTAAGCCAGCAAAGTAGTGATAAATCGTTAGCAACACTATCGTATAGTAAACAAGTAGCTGATTTAGCCGCTAAACTAAATGAAGCCACAGGTGCTTTTAAAGTCTCTTAGTTTTAAAATAGAGGCGTTAGCATTTACTATAGGGTCTGTTGATCTTTCATTTTAGTCTCTGCTATAGGCTATTTTTTAAGATAACAAGGCAAAAATTGTGCAATGTAGTCATTCTACTTTAACCATTTTTAACGATGTTAGGTTGAAAAATAGTCATAGCCCCTTGTGTTGCCTTAAAAAAGTGTCACTCTTTGTTGCTTAATGTGCATTTGGAACAACCAAACATTACATTAAGCGCCTTGACTGCCATCTTTTTCAAGTGCAACAGAGCTATAAACTGAAAGATCAACAGACCCTAGTGTTTGAATTAAAATTTATTTTATGTATTACAATAGACGGCTTATACCGTCTATTTACTGAGATAATGGTACTTAGGTTATTGTTATTGAAAAACAGTTAGCTGTTATTCAACAAATAGCGCACATAAGCAAGGCGTTAATTATTCGTATTCAATAGGATCAACTGTATTATTATCGTGAAATGCTTCTAATCGTTCTTGGCATGCACCACATTTACCACACGCTTTTTCTCTACCGTTATAACAAGTCCAAGTATTACTATAATCTAATCCCATCGCTAAACCGTCAGTTAAAATAGCGGTTTTATTTACATTAAGATAAGGGCTAAATATTTCGACTGATTCGTAATTTGCGATCATACAAACATCATTCATTTTTTGAACAAATTCTGGTCGGCAATCTGGATAAATAGCATGATCACCAGAATGTGCGCCATAATACACCTGAGCAGCACCAACTGAAACCGCATAGCCAACCGCTAGTGAAAGTAAAATCATATTACGATTAGGTACAATCGTTGATTTCATGTTTTCAGCTTCGTAATGACCTTCAGGAATGTCTATATTATCCGTTAATGATGAACCTGCTAACAATTGATTAATAGCTGAAATATCAATTACTTTATGATGAATATTTAAATTTTCGCAAACACTACTCGCGCACTTAAGTTCTTTTACATGGCGTTGGCCATAATCAAAAGATAATGCAAAAACGTCTTTCCCATCTTTTATCGCTTTGTTTAATACCGTGAATGAATCCATACCACCTGAATAAATCACAACAACTTTATCAGCCATTTATTTTGTCTCTTAACAATTTATCGCAATTAACATAACTGCTATAATTAAAAATTGTGCGCGATTTTACTCGATTTTGGTGATAAAAAGCCAATAAAACTCACACATGTGTCAAATAAAATTTTATATACCGCTAAATAAGGCAAAATTATTTCCATGTCGACCCGTTATAAAATCAATGAATTATTTCAAACTATTCAAGGCGAGGGGGCTTTTACTGGTCAACCTTCTATTTTTATTCGCTTACAAGGGTGTCCTGTTGGTTGTTCTTGGTGTGATACCAAACATACCTGGGAGGTAAATGCCTCTGATCAAGTTATTACTAAAGTGATGTTAAGCAAATCGCAAGAAACAAAGCAGTGGTCATTACTTAATATTGATGAAATTCTGTCTTTAGTAAAAGAGTTAGGCTATCAAGCAAAACATATTGTTATAACTGGTGGTGAACCTTGCATGGAAGATTTAACGCCATTATGTTTAGGATTTGAAGCGCAGGGCTATTCTTGTCAAATAGAAACGTCTGGCACTTTTGATATAAAAACAACTGAAACGTGTTGGGTTACCGTATCCCCCAAAGTCAATATGAAAGGGGGCTATCCTATATTAGCGTCAGCGATGCAACGCGCGAATGAAATTAAGCATCCAATTGCAACCGAACAGCATATTGATGATTTAAAAAAATTGCTGAACGATCATCAAATTAGTAAAACACCGATATATTTACAGCCGATAAGTCAAAAAAAGCGTGCTACTGAATTAGCGATTAAAACGTGCATAGAGAATAATTGGCGTTTATCGGTTCAAGTACATAAATATATTGGTATTGAATAATTTATTGTTCAGAATTCTTTGTACTTAGAGCGTACTTAGCTCGTATTTATTGGAAAATTCATTTCAATTGTCACTCCATTAGGATCAAAATGATTTTTGGCTTCAATACTTCCCTGATGATATTCAACGATAAGGCGAGCGATAAATAAACCTAATCCTAAATGGGGTTGTGTTTGTTTTTCTTGTGGACGCACAGAGATCATAGATTCAAATAACTTATCTTTCATCTTTTCAGGTAACAACATACCGTTGTTGGTAATAGTTAATTGCATCTGTTGTTTATATTTGCCTAATTTAAGGCTAATTTTATTGTCGTTAGAAAACTCCACTGCATTAGCAATGACTTTATCTAACAGTTGTGCAATGTGCTCGGGTGAGCCAAGCATATTATATTGCTTGTTTTGTGTGATCGCGTTGTCAGATAATAAGTTTTCAAACGTAAAGGTGATGAGTGGATAAATTTGTTGATAACCCTGAAAGCAGCCCTCAATCACTTGACTTAAATTAAAGAGCTCTTTATCCGTGTGTTGTAACATTTGTTCAATGCGGGTCGCCTCACTCATGTGAGTGATAATATGATTTAAGCGATTAATACCTGTTTGTGCGCGTTCTATATAAGCATTGGCTGAAGTTGGCAATGTTTGTAACGTTAAATTTTCTAATGACGTTCTGACCACGGCAATCGGCGTTCTTAATTCGTGAGATAAACGCGATGACATATTTTCTAAATAGTGATTATATTGGCTCAGTCTTTTTACTACGCTGGAAAAACTACGAGATAGATCGCCAATTTCATCTTTAGCGGTTGACGGTTCAACCTCGGCGGTGATCCGGCCATGCTGATCTATTGCTAACTCAGCTTGATTGCGTAAGGTGCGAATTCGGTTCGAAATACGCGAAGCAAAAATAAAAAAAACTAGCGCACCAATGAGTAATATCGAAATAATCGCGGTGAATAGTTTTTCTAAGGCTTTATTACGTAAGGTTCGAATGCCATTTGTTGTTTCTTCAACAATAACGGCACCATGTACTTGGTTGTTTATATAAATGGGGTAGGCTGCAGAAAGAATAACCGCTTGTTGATCTGCGGTTAAGCGCCATTGCGATTTTGCATGGCCATGCAAGGCGCTAACAATATGATTTCCCTCTAATTTACTCGCATCATAATTCTCATCAACAAAGTTATTAGCCGGTTTAGTTAATATTTTATAATAAAGTGGGTGAAGCCATTTTTCGCTAAGTTTGTCTAACCAAGTATTGTTTTTCTCTTGATTTATGCTGCGTTTCCAAACGCCATCTGCTTTTTTGATGTCGCCTGTACTCGCTAATACGCGGCCATGTTGGTCGACTACCCAAATGCGTGAATTAGAATAACTCATCCCTTTTACAATACGCTCTATTTCTGGTGAGGGTACTAAAATAGTCCCTAAACTCGCTTCGTTACTTGGATCAGCTGAGCCGATCACGGTATTACCGGTAGGGTTTACATCGACAATGGCAAACGCAAATTTATCACCAATATCCGCTAATTTTATACGTAATTCAACGTTGTATCCCACCGGTGTTTCAAGCCAAGTTCCTTGAATATTTTTGGCTATTTCAGGCAAATTATTTTCTGTATTGGTAATACGATAAGCATCTAACCAGCCAGCGACTTTATTGCTAATAATGTAACGGTTAAATTCACCTTGCTGATTAATATAAGAAATTTCTATGTGGTCGTTGTTTTCGATACTACGAACGTTTTTGCCTCGATAGTTTATATGATTGTCAACAACGGTAAAAAATACATAAAGATATTTATCGTATTTACCCAGCATAACGGTGTAATTAAGATCAGATATAGTTGCGGCTAATTGCGTTGTTGAAAAGAGTTGTTGTTGCTGATCATAAAAGTGGGCGCGTTCTTCAATATTAGGCCAGTCATTATTTAAGCCATCTAATTGGATGGATTGTTTCAGTTGATAACCATACAAATCTTTACCTTGTTCTACTGTAGGTAAAAAACTTGCCTGATTATTAAACAGGTTAGGGCGTTCATGTAATGCTGTTGCTAGCGCTCTTGCGGTGCCAACTAAGGTTTGTTCTTGACCAAAGCGAAGATATTTTTCCATCTCCCACACATATTGATAACCAAACCAAGGAATAGTAAATAAAAAACTAGACAGTAAAAATAGTTTTGCCCGCAAGCCAAATTTAAAGGTCATTTAATGTTGTGCTCTGTGGTACTTGATTTTGCTGTGTCTCTATACTTTGTAAATTCCAGCGATAACCCATCCCGTAAACGGTTTCAATACAATTAAACTCAGGGTCGATTTTGATGAACTTTTTACGGATCCGTTTTATATGTGACGTAATGGTACTGTCATCAACATAAATTTTAGAGTCTTTCATTAATTGTTCACGTGATTTTACATGGCCGATATGCTTAGCAAGCGCATAAACCATCCAAAACTCGGTGATGGTTAAATCGATTGTTTTTTGTTGCCAAAGAATGGTCATGCGTTGGCTATCAATGGTCAGCGGTCCTGCATTTAACAGAGCGTTTTCTGTCAATGGTTGTTTTAGGGCATCTTCACGCCTGAACAAGGCGGCGATCCTAGCACTTAAGTGTGGCAAACTAATATCTTTGGTTAGGTAGTCGTCGGCGCCCATTCTTAAGCCTGACACTGTATCGAAATCGTTATCTCGTGCGGTTAAAAATATTATCGGTAAGGTTTTTGATTGGCCGCGAAGCCATTGGCATAACGTAAAACCGCCATCGTATTCTTGTGCTAAACCAATATCTAAAATAACTAAATGGGGTAAATGTAAAGCAAAAGCTTGACTCGCTGTTTCTCTGTTTTCATAGGTTTGTACTTGATAACCTTGACTACGCAGCACATCTGCATAGTTTTCTCTAATGGCGGCTTCGTCTTCTACAATGGCAATACGTTTACTCATAAGTGCTCAATTGGTTGGTAATAGTGATAACTTTAGCTGTATGAGCGCACTATAACGAAAAAATTCATTTAATTCTGCCTTTTGCTTAAATTGCCATATTGTTGCCACATTTGATCCTTGCTTTGCCTTTTTTAAACTCTTTTATTGGCTTTTTTGTGCGGTTTAATAAACGTGTTCAAACAACACTATAAACAATTTAGTTAAATGATTCGCAGAGGAACATAAAATGAAAGCAATTCAACACAAAAATGTAAAAAAGACAGTTTTAACATGGGTGATCGCAAGTACCTTAGTTTTAACGCCGACCTTGGCTTTGGCAAAATCAAATACAAAGCAAGTGCAACAACACCAAGATCATAAGGTGGAATTAAGTTTTGGTGCTGGAGCCATAATTGGCGGAATTTTTGGCGGGCCTGTAGGCGCTTTTCTTGTTGGCTTAACCGGCTCGTTAATGGCAAAAGACAGTAATGCACAACAAAATATTAATGAGTTAGAAGTCGCACTCGTTGAACAAAAGTCGACAAATAATGATCAAATAGCACAGTTTCAGCATAAATTACAAAATGCAGAGCAAACTTACCAAAATGAACTATTAGCTTTTCAACAGAGTTATCAGGCAAGTGGTCAATTACAAGCTAAAAATTTATTAATGAGCTTACAATTTTCGACAGGTTCGAGCGTGATCAAAGCCCATTATCAAGAGCAAATACAAGCGTTGGCAAACGTGCTAAAACAAGCACCGGAACTAACCATTAATTTGTCAGGCTATACCGATTTGCAAGGCACTGAAAAACAGAATCAAGTTTTATCTCAAGCACGGGTGAATTCAGTAAAAACCGCGTTAGTTAACCTTGGTATCAATGACGATCGTATTATCACTAATGCTTATGGTGAAAGTGCGCCTGTTGTCGCCAAAACCGATAAAGAAGTGAGTTTTTATGATCGCCGAGTGGTGATTAAATTACAGCAAGCCACGAATCAAATGGCTAAAAATTAACTGGAGGCCCTAAGTAAACTATAATCGAATGTGTTTAATATTCCTACCTATTCAAACAGAGCTAAATTATCAATTTAGCTCTGTTTTTACGTTATGATAAAGTAAAATAAAAAAGGTATTTAAAATGAAATTAAAAATTTATCACATTGATGCATTCACCGATGTTGTTTTTAAAGGTAACTATGCCGCTGTTATTGTTTTAGATGAGTGGTTGTCTGATAAATTAATGCTAAACATTGCTAGTGAAAATAATTTATCTGAAACCGCTTTTATTAAAAAAATCACTAACAATTGCTATGAAATTCGTTGGTTTTCACCTTTGTGTGAAATTGATTTTTGCGGACATGCCACGCTTGCTGCAGCATTTGTTTTATTTGAATACTATTTGAATAAGGCTGAATTGGATGAAGGCGAAATTAAATTTAATACTAAAATTGTTGGCGATCTTTTTATTAGTCGTTGTGAAAACGGTTTAATTAAAATGTTATTTCCTAATCAGCTACCCGAAAAAGTGGTTGATATTCCAAACTTTTTATTAAATGGCTTAAGTAGTGAGCCAGTCGAGGTATTAAGAAATAACCAAGCTTATTTTGCATTATATGAGCAAGAACAAGATATTATTGCGTTGGAAGCAAACAGCGAACAATTAAAAAAACTAGCTCCTTATGATGTCGTCGTAAGTAGCAGAGCCAATATTGAAAGTGAATATGATTTTATATCGCGTTATTTCTGGCCTGCTAATGGTGGTGATGAAGACCCGGTCACCGGCTCTATTCATGCAGGTTTAGCACCGTTATGGGCAAAACGTTTACATAAAAATGAACTTAAAGCCTACCAAGCCTCTCAACGTGGTGGTGTTTTGTATTGTAAGGTGACTAATAAATATATTGAAATATCGGGTAAAGCAGTGCAATACCTTGTTGGTGAAATTAATTTTTAATGAAAAATTAATTATGACTAAATTGATTTTTATTGGATCAAATTACTGAAATAGAAGAATAAACAATGGAACTCGCCTTTATATTAATTATTATTGCGGTGGCCATTAGTATCATTTTTGATTTTACTAATGGTTTTCATGATACCGCTAATATTATCGCCCCTGTTATTGCTTCACGCGCAATGACGCCTATCCAATCAGTTCTTTTAGTGGCTACGTTTGAGTTTTTAGGCCCTGTTTTTGGTGGTACTGCCGTTGCTGATACTATTGGTGGTTTTGTTTCTTTAGACGATTTATCTTCATTCAATGCTGTATTGGTCCTTATGGCTGGCTTACTTGCGGCGGTATTATGGAATTTATTTACTTGGTGGCGAGGAATTCCTTCATCCTCATCTCATGGTTTAGTCGGCGGGTTAATTGGGGCTGTATTGATTGCTGCTGGTGGCGAACATGTCGTATGGGGATTTCAACACTTATTTAAAGGTGAATTAGTTGGTATAACAAAAGTACTTATTGCGTTAATATTTTCACCTTTAATCGGTTTTTGGATAGGGTTTTTCCTTCAAAAAGTAATGATGTTTATATTGCGCGCCGCAAAACCGAGTGTGAATAAATCTTTAAAAAGATCACAAATATTTACCGCAGCTGGATTAGCATTTTCTCATGGCACCAATGACGCACAAAAAAGTATGGGAGTTTTAACATTGATTTTATTACTTAGCGGACAAATTAAGGAGTTTATTGTACCCACATGGGTTATTTTAGTGTGCGCCAGTGCAATCACTTTAGGTGTTGTTTTTGGTGGTTGGCGTATTGTTAAAACACTCGGTTTTGCTATTTATAAAATAAGACCAATTCACGCGTTAAATTGTCAGCTAACGTCTATTTCAGTTATTTTTTCAGCTTCATTGTTAGGTGCACCTGTTTCAACCACCCATGTTGTGTCATCATCAATTATGGGGATTGGTTCAGCCGAACGTTATAAAGCGGTAAAATGGCAAAAAGCAAACGAAATGCTGCAAACATGGATTATCACCATACCGACAACAGCGCTTGTTGCTATGGTTATTTATTCACTGTTTAATCTTTTTATTTAAGTGCTAATTCAAGAGGAGAGAATATGAATGTTAACACCAAAAGTCGTGGTGCGTTGAGTCAATTTATTGAAAAAATATTTCCTAAATCCCCAGATTTTTTTGCATTACTTCATTTACAAAGTAGTCAGGTTTGCGTAACGATGGATAATTTAAATAATTTTCTTCATAGCAACAATGAAGAGGCAAAAGCGCAGTTGAAACAAAATGAACATGATGCAGATATAATACGTATAAGTAACTTACAACAGTTAAATCAAGCCTTTTCTACGACCATTGACCGAGAAGATATTTATCGAGCTATTAATTCGATGGATGGCATAGTGACACATTGTAAAGATTCATTTAATGAAATGGATGCACTTGATTTGATTGTTGATGATACTTGTATTGCCATGGTTGAACGTTTACGATTCGGCGTCAAATCTATTGAGCAAGGTTTTGAAATATTAGCTAAAGATCCACTTAAAGCACAAGAATTTGCTATGGAAGTACATAAAAGTGAACGAAAAGTTGAACGTTTATATTATGAAGGTTTAGGGAAATTATTTAAAACAGACAATCACATTCATATTTTTAAAATGAAAGAATTTTACCAACATTTAAAACATATTGGTAACCGAATGAAATTATGTGCTGATGTGCTAGAAGATATTATTGTAAAAATAAGTTAATTTAACTATTTTTATTTCAAAAAACTTGCTCATCGTCACTATCTACGGCTAATTGAATTTTTTGTCGATATTCATCTATGTGCATAGCTAAGTGAATATCTCGACAACAAGCAGGACATTCATCATAATAATTTTGATCACCAGCACTACTATCTAAAGTAATATGAATATTATGGCCACAGTGAGGACATTCAATTTTTTTATCGATAATTTCATTAAGCATGTTGCCTCCTAAGAATATTTTAACGCATCTCTTTTATTATGGCGTGAATGTAACAAAGCGCTAATTTTTTGTGTAATTAAGTGTAGCTATAATCACTGTACTTTAATGGTGCAATCGGGTAATCTTGCGCCTTTCATAATATCTTTAGTAACTTAGTGAGTATATACATCAATAATCAATGTATGTTTATTGTATATATCAAGCGCTAATTTTTAGATGTAAATTATATTATTAACAAAAAAACAAGTGACATATTGTGAGTGTCACCACTGTTAAGGAAATTTCATGCCTGTAATTACTCTCCCTGATGGTTCAAAACGATCTTTTGATAATTCTGTATCTGTAATGGATGTCGCTCTAGATATTGGTCCAGGCCTTGCTAAAGCAACTATAGCCGGCCGTATCGATGGTAAATTAGTTGATGCCTGTCAATTAATTGAAAACGACGCGAGTTTACAACTTATTACCAGTAAAGATGATGAAGGGCTTGAAATTATTCGCCATTCTTGCGCACATTTATTAGGTCATGCTATTAAACAATTATGGCCAAATACGAAAATGGCTATTGGGCCAACCATTGAGAATGGTTTTTACTATGACGTTGATCTAGAGCATACCATTACAGAAGATGATTTAGTAAAGCTTGAAAAGCGCATGACCGATCTAGCACGCACTGGCTATGCAGTTGTTAAAAAGGTTGGTACATGGCAACAAGCACGCGATACTTTTGAAGCACGTGGGGAAACTTATAAAATTGAAATTTTAGATGAAAATATTGCACGTACTGATATGCCAGCGCTTTATCATCACGAAGAATATATTGATATGTGTCGCGGTCCTCACGTTCCGAGCATGCGTCATTGTCATCATTTTAAATTAATGAAGTTAGCGGGCGCCTATTGGCGTGGTAATTCAGACAATAAAATGCTTCAGCGTGTTTATGGCACAGCCTGGGCTGATAAAAAACAGCTTAAAGCCTATATTCAACGTCTTGCTGAAGCTGAAAAACGTGATCACCGTAAAATAGGTAAAACACTTGATTTATTTCATTGGCAAGAAGAAGCGCCAGGTATGGTGTTTTGGCATAATGACGGTTGGACAATTTACACAGAATTAGAAAAATTTGTTCGTGAAAAGTTACACGAATATGATTACGATGAAGTAAAAGGTCCATTAATGATGGACAGAGTGCTTTGGGAAAAATCAGGACACTGGGATAAATATGCAGAAAACATGTTTACTACTACTTCTGAAAAGCGTGAATATGCAATAAAACCAATGAACTGCCCCGGCCATGTGCAAATATTTAATCAAGGTTTAAAGTCTTACCGCGATTTACCTTTACGTATGGCTGAATTTGGTTGTTGTCATCGTAACGAACCGTCAGGTGCTTTGCATGGTTTAATGCGTGTTCGTGGTTTTACTCAAGATGATGCACATATTTTCTGTACAGAAGCTCAAGTTCAAGAGGAAGTAAGTAGCTGTATTAAAATGGTTTACGATGTTTATCAATCCTTTGGTTTTGACGATATTGTGGTTAAATTATCAACTCGCCCTGAAAAACGTATTGGTAGTGATGAAATTTGGGATAAAGCGGAAGAAGGTTTAGCCCAAGCTTTACGTGATAATAATATTAAATTTGACTATTTACCTGGTGAAGGGGCATTTTATGGCCCTAAAATTGAATTTACCTTAATGGATTGCTTGGGACGTTCTTGGCAGTGCGGTACCGTACAGTTAGACTTTGCTTTACCTGAACGTTTAGGAGCAACTTATGTGGGTGAAGACAACGAACGTTACACACCAGTAATGATCCATCGTGCTATTTTAGGATCACTCGAACGTTTTATTGGTATTTTAATTGAAGAGTACACAGGCAAATTTCCAACATGGTTATCACCAATTCAAACCGTAATTTTGAATATTACCGATAAACAGAGTGAATATTGTACAAAAATTGCAAAAAAACTCAAAGAAAATGGATTTAGAGCAAAACTAGACTTGAGAAATGAGAAGATAGGCTTTAAAATCCGCGAGCACACTTTGAAGCGTGTTCCATATTTGTTAGTAATAGGTGACAAAGAAATGGAAAATGGTGAAATTACCATTCGCACACGAAGTGGTGAAGATTTAGGTACAATGTCTGTGGACGTTTTTATTAAGCAACTAACTAACGAAGTTAGTTCAAGAAGTTCTGTATTTATGACACAATAGAACCTCTATAAATAATATTCATAGATAAAATTAAAAATTAAAAGTTCTTTGGAGGAACATGGCTATAAAAAATGGTCAACGAGGCGGGCAAAAAGAGCCAGCACATCGTTTAAATGAGTTAATTACAGCAGAAGAAGTTCGACTAATTTGCTATGATGGTGAACCAGGTGGAATTGTTTCTTTAGATGAGGCAATGAATCAATCTATTGATGCGGGTGTTGATCTTGTTGAAATTAGTCCAACAGCGAAGCCTCCTGTTTGTCGTGTTATGGATTACGGCAAATTTCTCTATGAGAAAGCTAAAGAACAGAAAGAACAGCGTAAAAATCAGAAACAAATACAGGTTAAGGAAATTAAATTCCGACCTGGTACAGATGAAGGCGATTATCAGGTAAAACTACGCAACCTGAGACGCTTTTTAGAAGGTGGCGACAAAACCAAGGTAACGTTACGTTTCCGCGGTCGCGAAATGGCACACCAAGAACTAGGGCTAGAATTATTAACACGTGTTAAAAACGATTTAATGGATCTTGCTGTAGTTGAGTTTTTCCCTCGTAGAGCGGAAGGACGACAAATGGTGATGGTATTAGCCCCTATTAAACGATAATAACTGGTAAATAAAGTTGTTAAGTTTTAATCAACCAATGTTTGATTAAATTATTAACACACCACTATTATCTGACATTGGTAGCCTCGGCTTACAAGTAAAACATTTGTTTTGCTCAAAATAGTTAAAACTACAGTTTTAAATATGAAGAGCAAAGGTGTTTTCGCCAGAGCTACTGTAAATTTGGCATAACAATGCGGAGTTATTCACATGCCTAAAATGAAAACTAATAAAGGTGCTGCAAAGCGCTTTAAAAAAACAGCTTCTGGCTACAAGTTCAAACAAGCTGGCTTACGTCATATTTTGACTAAACGCCGTACTAAAGTTAAGCGTCACTTGCGTAACAAATGCATGATCGCTGCTTCTGACATTAAGTCAGTTAAAAAACTTTTACGTCACGGTTAATAGGAGAAATAGAAAATGGCAAGAGTAAAACGTGGTGTACAAGCGCGTGCACGTCATAAGAAAGTTTTAAAACAAGCTAAAGGTTATTACGGTGCGCGTAGTCGCGTTTATCGTGTTGCTTTTCAAGCTGTAACTAAAGCTGGCCAATACGCTTATCGTGACCGTCGTCAACGTAAACGTCAATTCCGTCAACTTTGGATTGCTCGTATTAACGCAGCAGCTCGTCAAAATGGTTTATCTTACAGCCGTTTCATTAATGGTCTTAAAAAGGCTGCTATTGAAATCGATCGTAAGATCCTAGCTGACATCGCAGTATACGATAAAGCAGCTTTCACATTTTTAGTTGAAAAAGCGCAAGCTTCTTTAGCATAAAGTTGAAAGAATGATGATAAAGGACGCTTAGGCGTCCTTTTTCTATTTTAAAGAATATAAAATTGACACTTGTGCCTGTTTTTGTTTTTGAAAAGTTAATATTCCTTTTAAATATATAAATTAAGTAAAATAATTCATTATATTTTTAGCAGATAATATGCATTATTTTATTTTTAGAGGATCACCCATGAGTATTGCTGATACAGTTTTAGCGGTAAATAATGATTTGCCTATTCGCACAGATGCACCAGTTCATAGCGGTAAAGTTCGTTCTGTGTATTGGTTAACCGAAAGTGATAGTAAACGTCTTATACAAGAGAAAAAATATGATGTGCCTAACGATACACCATTGGCTATTATGGTGATCAGTGATCGTATCTCTGCATTTGACTGTATATGGCATGGAGAGGGTGGTATCAAAGGTGTGCCTGGTAAAGGTGCAGCATTAAATGCTATTTCAAATCATTGGTTTAAGTTGTTTAAAGACAATGGCTTAGCCGACAGCCATATTTTAGATATTCCTCATCCATTTATTTGGATCGTTCAAAAGGCAAAACCTGTAATGATTGAGGCAATTTGTCGTCAATATATTACAGGTTCAATGTGGCGTGCTTATGAAAAAGGCGAACGTGAATTTTGTGGAATTAACTTACCTGAAGGTTTATTAAAAGATAGTAAATTACCTAAACTTTTACAAACACCTTCATCGAAAGGTATTTTAGAAGGTATTCCGGGCGTTCCGGCGGTTGATGATGTAAATATAACCCGTAAAAATATAGAAGATAATTTTTCTGCCTTTAATTTTCAATCCATTGCTGATATTGGTTTATACGAAAAATTATTAACGGAAGGTTTTGATGTTATATCGAGTGCTTTAAGTAATATTGATCAAATTTTTGTTGATACAAAATTTGAATTTGGTTATGTAAAAGACAAGCAAGGTAATGACAAACTTATTTATATGGATGAAGTTGGCACTCCAGATTCATCACGTATTTGGGATGGCGAACAATATCGTGCAGGAAAAGTTGTTGAAAACTCAAAAGAAGGATTTCGTCAGCTGTTATTAAATCATTTTTCTGATCCCGATATTTTATTGAATAAAAATCGTATGCTTGAACGTGAAGCTCTTGCTCGAGATAATGCGTTACCAGCATCAGTCTTAATGGATGTGTCAAAAACCTATATCGATATTGCTGAAAGAATAACAGGTAAGAAAATTCAATTATCAGTCAACCCTAAAGCGGAGATTATTGAAATATTGCGCAGCCAATATGATTTAATTGAATAATCGCGACTTATTTGACAACAAACCATCATAAATATTACTGTTTATGGTGGTTTTTTATTTTATAATCAAATGAAAGGATATAAATTAATGAATGAAAAAAAATTAATCCGCTTATTAAAAATATCAATTTTCATTGGTCTTTGTCTGTTATTGCTAGGTGTTTATCTCCATAATTTTAGTGAGTATATTGATAGTTTAGGCGTTCAAGGTATCGTTATAAGTGCTACTTGTATAGCCTTGGGTCTAGTTTTTTCTTTGCCGACGAAAATGTATTTAACTTTTCTTTTGGTTAAACGTGAAAATGAACAGTCAAATAATCACAAAAACAATTAAAAACTTCTTTAAAACCTCTGTTTTACACTACTTTATTCGCTTGTTTTTGTGTAAAATTACGCACCATTTTTATTTGTAAATCTATATAGCTGAAGCCGAATCCATTTTTAGTGATGGTTAAAGCACTGCTTTAGAGGAAATCATGAATTTAGACACTAGCACTATAGATGATATTGTTGCACAGGCTGAAGTTGCCATAAGTAGCGCAGCAGATCCCATTTCTCTTGATCAAGTTAGAGTGAATTTTTTAGGTAAAAAAGGTTTGTTTACAGAACAAATGAAAGGTTTAAGTAAACTCCCTAAAGAAGAAAAACCTAAAATGGGTCAAGTAATTAACATCGCGAAACAACAAGTACAAAAATTATTGACTGTGCGTGGTGAATTATTACGCAATGAAGAAATTACCAAAAAACTAGCCGCTGAATCAATTGATGTTACTTTACCTGGTCGTGGCACTGAATTAGGCGGATTGCACCCAGTTACTCGCACTATAGAGCGTATTCAAAGTTTTTTTGGTGACTTAGGTTTTGAAGTGAAATCTGGTCCTGAAATTGAAGATGATTATCATAATTTTGATGCCTTAAATATTCCTGAGCATCATCCTGCACGTCAAGATCATGATACTTTTTATTTTAATCCTAAATTAGTATTACGTACGCAAACTTCTGGCGTACAAATTCGTACTATGGAAGTTGAAAAACCACCATTACGTATTATCTCTCCAGGTAAAGTATATCGTAACGATTATGATCAAACACATACACCAATGTTTCATCAAGTTGAAGGCTTAATGGTCGATAAAGACGTGAGCTTTACACACCTAAAAGGCGTGTTACACGATTTTTTACATCATTTTTTTGAAGAAGAAGTAGAAATACGATTCCGTCCTTCTTATTTTCCGTTTACCGAGCCTTCAGCTGAAGTTGATATAATGGGTAAAAATGGCAAATGGTTAGAAGTACTTGGTTGCGGTATGGTTCATCCTAATGTTCTTAAAAGTGTTGGTATTGATCCTGAAATTTATACTGGATTTGCTTTTGGTATGGGCGTTGAGCGCTTAACTATGTTGCGCTATGGTGTGAATGACTTACGCGCATTCTTTGAAAATGATCTTCGCTTCTTAAAACAGTTCAAGTAGGAAAGCCCATAATGAAATTTAGTGAATCTTGGTTACGTGAGTGGGTAAACCCAGCTCTTTCATCTGATGAATTAACACATCAAATAACTATGGCCGGTCTTGAAGTAGATGGGGTTGAAAGTGTTGCAGGCGAATTTAGCGGTGTTATCGTTGGTGAAGTAGTTGAATGTGGTCCACATCCTGATGCTGATAAATTACAGGTAACAAAAATTAGTCTTGGCGATTATAGTTCAGCCAATGTTGAGCAAGCCGAGCTTGTTGATATTGTCTGTGGTGCTAAAAATTGTCGTTTAGGTTTAAAAGTAGCGGTTGCTACCGTTGGTGCTGTTTTACCCGGTAATTTTAAAATTAAAAAGGCGAAGCTTCGTGGCGTTATTTCTAACGGTATGTTGTGTAGTGAATCTGAAATTGGTTTAGTTGATAGTTCAGATGGTGTCTCCAGTGGCATAATTGAATTACCACAAGATGCACCAATTGGCATGGATGTGCGTGAATATTTAGACTTAAATGACGTTTCTATTGATGTTGATTTAACGGCTAACCGCGGTGATTGTTTAGGCATTAAAGGGCTTGCTCGAGAAGTAGGCGTATTAAATTCTTTGTCAGTAACGGAACCAGCGATCAACAAGGTAATACCAACTATAGATGATGTCTGTGATATTAACATTGAGGCAGGGCACGCGTGTCCTCGCTATTTAGGTCGTATTATTAAAGGTATTAATCTTGATGTACATACGCCTGTATGGATGGTAGAAAAGCTACGTCGTTGCGGTACGCGCTCAATTGATCCTGTGGTAGATGTCACTAATTATGTGTTATTAGAGCTTGGTCACCCTATGCACGCTTTTGATCTGGCTAAAATTGATGGTGGTATCACCGTGCGTTTTGCAAACAAAGGTGAAAAATTAACCTTACTCGATAAAAATGAAGTAAGTTTGTCTACTGAAACCTTAGTTATTGCCGATACTGGAGCTGATGGACAGGGTAAATCATTAGCAATGGCTGGAATATTTGGTGGTTTAGATTCTGGTGTTACGGCTAATTCTCAAGATATATTTTTAGAAAGTGCCTTTTTTGCACCACTGGCCATTTTAGGGAAAGCACGTCAATATGGCTTACATACTGATGCTTCTCATCGTTATGAGCGTGGTATTGATCCAGAGTTACAACGTACCGCAATGGAAAGAGCTACTGCTTTATTACTCGATATTGTAGGTGGTGAAGCAGGCCCCATTGTTGAAGCAAAATCGGATATGGATATTCCACAAGTTAAAGAAATTACTTTACGCCGTGAAAAATTAGATGCGCGAATTGGTCATCATATTAATGATGATGTGGTCACTGAAATTTTAACGCGTTTAGAGTTTACAGTTACGACTACAGGCGAAGGTCAAAACAAACTATGGCAAGTTATTGTACCCGCTTATCGTTTTGATATTAAAATTGAAGTCGACTTAATTGAAGAAGTTGCTCGTATTTTTGGTTATAACAATATTCCTAATGTTTCGCCAAAAGCCTTTTTGAAAATGCGTAGTCAAAAAGAAGAGCAAGTACCCTTAAGTAAATTACGTCAAACGTTAGTTAATCGTGATTATCAAGAAGCGATCACCTATAGTTTCGTCGATCCAAAAGTACAATCGTTGATCCATCCAGATGAAACGGTAATGACTTTACCCCATCCTATTTCAAGTGAAATGTCGGTAATGCGCTTAAGTTTATGGACAGGGTTATTACAATCCGTTGTTTATAATCAAAACCGTCAACAAGGTCGAGTACGTTTATTTGAATCGGGATTGCGTTTTGTTCCCGATGAACATGCGGAGAATGGTGTTCGACAAGAAATGATGATTGCGGGTGTTGTAAGTGGCCAGCGTTTTGAAGAACATTGGAGTCAAGAAAAAAACGCCATTGATTTTTATGATATAAAAGCTGATGTTGAAGCTCTGTTATCCTTAACAGGAGAAAATGCTAAAGATTTTGAATTTTCTAAAGCTGAGGTTGCAGCATTACACCCTGGACAAACCGCTGCACTGACTAAAAATGGCGTTTTAGTAGGTTATATTGGTGCCTTACATCCTGAATTAGAACGAAAATTAGGTTTAAACGGTAGAACATTAATTTTTGAGCTTTTATTGGCTGAAATTTCAACACAAAAAATTCCTGAAGCCAGTGATATATCTCGCTTTCCTGCGAATAGAAGAGACATTGCAGTAATAGTAAAAGAACAAGTTGATGCAAAAATAGTGTTACAACTTATTGAAAAGGTTGGCGGAAATCTTTTATTTGATCTAAAATTATTTGATGTATACCAAGGTGATGGTATAGACGAAGGGTTTAAGAGCTTGGCCATCGGTTTATTTATGCAAAATCGTGAGAAAACTCTTGAAGAAAAAGACATTAACCAAGTGGTTGATCGTGTAGTCGAAGCGCTAACTAGCGAACTACATGCAACACTGAGGGATTAAAGCAATGGCGCTAACAAAAGCAGAAGTAGCAGAACATTTATTCGAAAAAGTTGGATTAAGTAAACGTGATTCGAAAGAAATGGTAGAATTATTTTTTGAAGATATTCGTGAAACTTTAGAAAGCGGTGAGCAAGTTAAGCTTTCTGGCTTTGGTAATTTTGATATTCGTGAAAAAAGTGAACGTCCTGGTAGAAATCCTAAAACGGGAGAAGATATTCCTATTTCAGCCCGTCGCGTGGTTACTTTTAGACCCGGTCAAAAACTTAAAAGTCGTGTAGAATCAGGAAATAGCGAGAAATAATTTATCTCTAAATAGTTTTAATATTATATAGCGATAGTTATTACTACATTGCAAATTAAATTCATCTATTGGTTATTACCAAGAGATGAATTTTTTATGGAATTTTTAAAGCCGGCATAAGATATTAGTCGGTTTTTGCGTATACAGAATTATTTTATTTGAAATTGCGCTTTTAAGCGCTATTTTTTTGTGGTCAATTCAGTTAACTGCTTATTCATCAATTTTGCGATGATGGGTTGTGCCTTTTTATTAGGGTGAATACCATCACCTTGCATTAATTCTGACTCGATCGCGATATCTTTGATGAAAAAGGGAAGTAATTTAACCCCTGTACTTTTGGCAATTTCACTAAAGGTATTGTTAAACAACTTATTATAACGGGGGCCGTAATTTGGTGGAATGCGAATATCCATTAGTAACACTGTAATATGCTTTGCTTGAGCTAATTGAATTATTTGTAACAAGTTGTTTTTTATTAATTGCGGTGAAAAGCCTCTTAAACCATCATTTCCTCCTAGTTCAACTAATAAATAATCAATCTTTTTTTTTGCTAAAATGTTTGGCAACCTAGATAAACCACCACCTGTAGTCTCTCCGCTAATACTCGCATTGATAATATTTAAGGGGGATTTTTGCGCAACAAATTGGTTGTTAAGTAAGCTAACCCAACCTTCTCTTTGTAACATTCCTCGACTTGCGCTAAGACTATCACCTAATAATAAAATAGACGTAGCATGAACATTAACGGAGAATAAGCAATAACTGAATAACAATAGCTTTAAAGGTTTTTGCAAAAAAAATCTCATATTTAACATAGGTGTATTAGTGGCAATGAACATAACTGTAGAAACACTCCTTAAAGTAAAGCAATTAACTAAAGTAGTAAAAGTTGAGCATAAACAATTAACTATACTTCAACCTATCGATCTTGAAGTTAAAGCTGCTGAAACACTTGCGATTGTTGGTTCTTCTGGTTCAGGAAAAACAACATTATTGTCATTGTTAGCAGGGCTTGATGTACCAAGTTCAGGGCAAGTGTATCTTAAAAACCAACCTTTACACCAGTTTAATGAAGAACAGCGTAGTGAAATTAGAGCTAAACATGTTGGTTTTATATTCCAACAATTCCTATTGATTAATAGTTTAACCGCATTAGAAAATGTGATGTTACCTGCAGAATTAGCGAATAAAAGTGATGCTAAATCACTTGCATTAAAACTACTTGCTGATGTTGGTTTAAGTGAGCGGAGTGATCATTTTCCAAGCCAACTTTCAGGAGGAGAACAACAACGTGTTGCTATCGCTCGTGCTTTTATAGCTAAACCTGATGTGTTGTTTGCTGATGAACCAACTGGAAATTTAGATAGTAAAACAGGTGAACATATCGCTGATTTATTATTTAACCTAAATGAACAATTTGGTACCACTTTAATATTAGTTACCCATGATCAAAAACTTGCGGCGCGTTGCCAACGAAAAATAGAGTTGGAAGCAGGGCATTTAATCTCGAATATCACAATGTTACAACAGTCCTTAACATCCTCTGCATCAATTGATGTTAAGGTAGATTAAAAATGAGCATTTTTAATCCGTTAGCGACTAAACAATCATTAAGATTGCTTAACCATGAACTGCGCCGTGGTGAATTAACTATTATTTTTCTTGCGATTGTTTTAGCCGTGGCAACTGTATTTTCTTTATCTGGTTTTTCTAGTCAAATAAAACGCGCGTTAGTTGAACAAAGTAGTAGTTTTATCGCTGCAGATAAAGTGCTTGAGTCAAGTCGTGCTGTTGATGATTCAGTTTTATCGAAAAGCGCTCATTATAATTTAGTCTCTGCACAACAAATACTAATGTCGTCAATGGTATTTGCCCAATCTGATGATCCCAATAATTCTCCCATGTTACTCGCCTCTTTAACTGCGACCACAGCACTATATCCCTTACGAGGTGAATTACTGGTTAGTACTACCCAAAAACAAATAGCCAACAACGATGCCCTTCTTGTTCACGCACCAAAACCAGGTGAAATATGGGTTGATAAAAAATTAACGACACAACTTAAAGTTAGTCTTGGTGACAAACTTGAAATTGGAGTACGTGAATTTAAGATAGCTGGAATCATAAAACAATTACCCGATGCTTCGTTTAGCTTATTTACTTCGGGTCCTAAAATTATACTTAACTTAAGTGATATTTACTCGACTGATCTTATTCAGCCGGGTAGTCGACTCAGTTATAAGTATTTATTTGCAGGCAAAAAAAATGATATAGAAAAATTTTCCGCTTGGTTAACTCCACAAGTTAATGAAACACAACGTTGGTATGACATAAAGTCACGCCAAAATACTTTAGCTAAAACCCTAACTAAAGCTGAAAAATATTTATCGCTGGCAAGTATGTTAGGTATTATTTTAGCGGCTGTCGCTGTTGCTGTTGCAGCGCGTCGTTATAGTCAGCGTCATCAAACGAGCGTTGCAGTATTTAAAGCAATGGGCGCTTCAATTAATTATATTAAACAACTTTATCTATTACATTGGGGACTATTGAGTTTATTAAGTATTTTGGTGGGGCTTGTTTGTGGCTACTTGATCCAGTTGTTGGGTTTGGCTGCAATGGCTGATTACTTACCCAATGCAAATAACGGTGATTTATTGTATCCATTAGCACTTTCAATAATTACTGGATTATTGTGTGCCATAGCTTTTGCAATTGTTCCGTTAACACAACTCATAAAAACGTCGCCATTAGCGGTAATCCGCCCCATTGTTGATGTTAAGCTTACTTTATTTAGTTGGCAGCATATTCCTGCTTTGTTGGCGTTATTTGTTTTGTTGTTAATTTTTAGTCAAGATTGGCGATTAAGTATTGCCTTACTTGTAGGAGGTATGATTATCGTTGGCGTGCTAATTTTTTTAGCGGGTATAGTAATGAATATAGGAAGGAGTGTTGGTTCTAACGCAGGTCAAGCATTGAAATTAGCTATTGCTAATTTAAAACGACGTGCAAATCAAAATAGTGTACAACTGGTTAGTTTTACCATTGCTATACAATTATTACTTTTGTTATTGGTGGTTAGAAGTGAATTATTAACCGATTGGCAGGCACAACTACCGGATAATACTCCGAATCGTTTTTTAATAAATATAGCTCAAACTCAAGTAGATAAAGTCAATACATTTGTGAAAAATGAAAACATTCATGCTAGCGGTGTATACCCCGTTGTTCAAGGCAGATTAAGTGCAGTGAATGACGAAGTTTTAACTAAAGAGACGAGTAAAGATGAAATAAAAGCGTCAGATAATGGTCGTCGAGGTATTGGTCGAGAACTCAGTTTAACATGGCGTAATAAACTACCTTCTCAAAATATTATTGTGGATGGTATCTGGTGGAAAAATAATGATACTAAGCCACAAGTATCGATAGAGCAGAGTATAGCTAAGCGCCTTAATATTAAATTAGGTGATACCTTAACTTTTAACTTAGGAAGTGAAATTTTCGATGTTGAAATAACAAGTATTCGAAAAGTTAATTGGCAAAGTATGCAACCTAATTTCTATATGATTTTTAATCCCCATGTTTTACAAGACTTCCCTGCAACGTATATTGCTTCGTTATATGTTGATAAAACTCAAATAAATGAATTTAACAAGTTTATAGCGCAATATCCGACAATTACGGTGCTTGATGTTGATGCAATGATCAAGCAACTACGCAGTGTTATTAACCAAGTTTCCATTGCGATCGAGTTTATTTTAATACTGGTTATTTTAGCTGGTAGTTTGGTGTTGGTAGCACAAGTACAAGCTACTATGGAAGAACGTCAACGAGATCTTGCTATATTACGAACATTAGGCGCTAAAGGTAAGTTATTACGTAATAGTGTTTTATATGAGTTTGTCGTGCTAGGTTTAATTGCTGGACTTTTAGCAAGTGCTGCAATGGAGGTGGCGGTATATATTTTACAAACACGCGTTTTTGATATGCATGCTAGCTTCCATTTTAAATTTTGGTTGTTAGGCATGGGAGCTGGTGGTTTATTTGTAGGTTTAATGGGGTTGTTAAGTTGTTGGCGTTTATTGACCAAAACAGCATTACATCGTCACGTGGTATAAGCTAATAATTTCAGTTATGATTGAAATAAAAGTAATATTGATAACGGAATATAAAAAAATAATATGACAACAGAACCAACGATTATGCAGGGTAATAACTCTGGAGGTGCAATCAAAGTATTACTTGTTACCGCCGCTATTTTTATTATTTTAGCAGGGCTAAAACTAGCAGCTAATATTTTAGTACCATTTTTACTTTCAGTTTTTATTGCCATTATCTGTAATCCGTTAATTGCTACAGCGAGCAAATATAAAATTCCAAAGGGGATCTCAGTAATATTTGTTATTGTTATTTTTGTTTTGATTGTACTTTCTGTTGCTAGCTTAGTGGGCAGTTCATTAAACCAATTATCACATTTATTACCTGAATATAGAGCTCAGTTCAAAGGACAATTTTCATGGGTTAGTGCACAATTAGCCGAGTATAATATTAAAATATCGAATGAGTTATTAAGTGAATATTTCGATCCTGGCGCTGCCTTAGGCCTTGCTGCCAAAATGCTTAGTGGTTTGGGTAACGTGATGGCAAACTTTTTTTTAATTTTAATCACTGTTATCTTCATGCTATTTGAAGCCTCATCATTACCGTTGAAATTTCACTTTGCCCTTGATGATCCCCAAATGCGGCAAAAACAAATTGACCGCTTTTTATCTTCAGTGAATCATTATATCGCCATTAAAACAGTAGTAAGTATTGGTACTGGTATTACAGTTTCAACGATGTTGTGGGCATTTGATTTGGATTTTTATTTTCTATGGGGCGTTTTAGCCTTTATTTTAAATTATATCCCTAATATAGGGTCTATAATTGCGGCCGTACCAGCCTTGTCGTTGGCATTTTTACAATTAGGCGCTGCTGATGCAGGGTTTATTGGTTTAGGTTACATGATTATTAATATGGTGATGGGGAATGTAGTCGAACCACGTTATTTAGGTAAAGGGTTAGGTTTGTCTACATTAGTGGTATTTTTATCCTTAATTTTTTGGGGATGGTTATTAGGGACTGTTGGCATGCTTTTGTCGATCCCTTTAACTATGATAATTAAAATTGCCCTTGAAAATTCAAATGAGGCACGTTGGGTTTCGGTATTATTATCTGATGATGTGAGTTAATGAAAAGCAATATTTATCATTAACTCAAAACTTACACGGTTCTGTAAATTACTCTGTGGTAGATATACGGTTTTTTATCTTGAATTTATGCTAGAAGCTATTCTAGGAACTATTCCATCATTTATGAATACAATGTAGCTAGGATAATCCATTATTATTTTTGTACATGTTGCAGTTCAATTATTCTATTTTTACTTAACATTACATAACACTTTTTATACGCTAAACTGGCGTGTTGGGTATTCGAAACTGCTAAATATTGCCAGCGACAATTATCTTCACGATATTGAATAAACGTTGATTGTGAACGTTTAAATAAAGATAAGGCTGAATTTCTGCCATTTTTAAGAGCAAACTCTTCAAGAATAAAAGTTTGATTATTTACCCAAGTTTGTAATTCTCTATCAATAGAATCTACTACAATATCTAAACATTGCGATTTTTTTACGATAGTTTTTTCATTATTGCACTGAGCGGCTGTTTTTTGTTTATCATATGCTTTAGCCGCTACATTATTGGAAAGTAGCATCAACACTGTACTGAAAACTGTTAAATTAATCATATGTTTAGTGAAGTATTTATTCATTGATCCTCTCAAAATACAGTAATTTTATACGGGTAATACTTTTTTAAATGGTTTTATTATTACGTTTTTATATACACCTGCATCAATATAAGGATCTTCATTCGCCCATTGCTGAGCTGCCTCAAAATTATCAAAGTCAGCTACAATTAACGATCCTGTAAAACCCGCTTCACCAGGATTCTCATTATCTATCGCAGGGCATGGGCCAGCGATTAATAATCGACCTTGTTCAGATAAAATATTTAAACGGGCTAAATGCTGTTCCCTAACAGATAATCGTAAAGTTAGGCTATTTTCGTTGTCTTCACCACAAATCATATAATACATTTTAAATTCTACTCATTATTCTTTAGGCTCTATTAAACTTTTATCTTGTTTTTCATCGTCTACTGGTAGGTAGCGATATAAAAAAGCAATGCAACCGAAAGCAAACACTAGAGTTAAACCAGTTAACCCAAATACTTTAAAATTAACCCAAGTTTCTAGCGGGAAATTAAATGCGATGTACCAATTAAGTACAGCAATCACAAAAAAGAATATTGCCCATGAAAAATTAAGTTTATCCCAAACAGATTCGGGTAATTCTAACGATTCTTGTAAAAACTGCTTAATAATATTATTGGTAAATACGTAACGACTAAACAATAAAGCTATACCAAAAAAGCTATTGATAATGCTGACTTTCCATTTTAAGAAGGTATCGTCATGAAAAAAAATGGTTAAACCACCAAAGACTAAAATTAAAGTAAATAAAATCCAATTCCTTTTAGGTACAGGTTTTTTTCGCACTATATATATAATAATTTGCAGGGCAGATAAAACAATCAGTGAACCAGTAGCCCAGTAAAGATCAAAAATCTTATAGAAAATAAAAAACACAATTAGCGGTAAATATTCAAAGAGTGCGTGCATAAATCAACAATAGTAAAAATATCAGATTGTGATTTTAACTAAACTAGCGTCATTAGCCAATGAAATTACACAAAATTTATAATGAGATATTAATTAGAGCTAAGTTACTTCGGTTATGATGTCAATTAGGTAGGAAATAGAGGGGATGACTGTAATATAAAATATCACAGTCATTATAATTAAGGTATTAATTATGCTTCTAAACCAAATGGATCGTCAATGCTAAAAGCTGGTTGTGTAAACCATTTAGGACCATTATCTGAAATATAAAAATGGTCTTCTAAGCGTATTCCAAATTCTTCAGGAAAAACCAACATAGGTTCATTTGAAAAGCACATACCTTTGCTAAGGGGGGTAGTGTCACTTTTTACTAAATAAGGCCATTCATGAATATCTAAACCAATACCATGTCCTGTACGATGTGGGCAGCCCGGTGTTTGATAATCAGGACCTAACCCTTGGCTTGCTATATATTCACGTGCTGCTATATCAGCTTGGCCACAAGCAACACCTACTTGTGCTGCATTAAATGCGGCAAGTTGCGCATTTTTTTCAACTAACCACATTGTTCGTTGTTTTTCGGTTGGGGTTCCAAATACATAACTACGAGTAATGTCAGAGTTGTAGCCTTCAATTAAACAACCAGTATCAATTAATACCATATCGTCTTGCTCAAGAGTTTTTGGTATTTTAACTCCATGTGGATAGGAGGTATCTTTACCAAATAAAACAATACAGAAGAATGAACCTTGCGGTGCGCCAACTTTTTTATGAGCTTGGTTAATAAAGTCAGTAACTTCGCTTGTTGAAATACCTATTCGTAAAATTTTTGCTGCAGATTTTTGGACCTCAAGTGTCATGTTTTTAGCTTGTTGTAAAAGTGCAATTTCATGATCTGACTTTTCAGATCTACAACCTGCTGTTATCTCTTTTGCATTAATTAGAGACAGTGTTTTACCTAATGTTTTAAATGCTTTTAAAATACCGTCGGCAACAAAAAATTGCGTGTCTTCCGAAAGCGCGATATTACCATTTTCTATACCCATTTCAGACAGTATATTTACAAATAATACATAAGGATTTTCATGCTCTTGCCAACAATGTATACGACCATTTAGAACTATAAATTGTTTAACGGTGTCTTTTTCAAAATCTGGTGCAATATAGTGTATGTCTCCTTGCTGACTTATTATCGCTCCTACCATACGTTCACTGGCATACCATTTTGTCCCCGTAAAATAATATAAATTAGTACCTGCATTAACATAAGTAGCTGCAATGTCATATTTTTTCATTAACTGTTGAGCTTTAAGAATACGTTGTTTAAATTCGTATTCCGTTATGGGGCTTACTGAATTAGTCATATCCACTAATTTTGCTAACTCTATTTCGGCTGTAGAACCACCAATACCTATGTTCATTTGTATTTTCCTAATTTTTAGTGCTGTATGTTTAATCAATTTAATTATATCGAATTATAGTATACAAATTTTTAATAAAAATATACTTTATACAATTGAGAGTAAGGCTGATTAAGATTTTAATACACAATAGAAAAAGATGTGTAATGTTAGAGGTTTAAAGTTTTTAAAAATCAGAGGCGATTTGAGTAATTATTTATTATTTTATAACCAACAATTAACATAAAAATCAATTTATTAGTTGATAGGTAATATTCTATATTTTTTATACCGTCTTTCTTGCTTTATCTCAAAGTTGTCATATATTTAAATGCGAAAGCTATTTTATTAGTAGTAACATTGAGTTGCTAACAAAAAACATTTTATAAAAAATAATAATGATGGAGTTTACGAAGGAATGTCAGAATTAACCATTAAATTACCAGCTGAACTCACGATATCTCAGGTTGAAGAATTTAAAAAACAAGTTATTGAAAAAATAGAAGAAAATGAAGTGGTTGATATAGACGATAGTGAACTTATACGTATCGACACTACAGGTATACAGCTTATTTTAGCTATTCTTACCCATATTATATCTCTTAATAAAAAAATTAACTGGCAATGTAATTCCTCTTGTATTAAAGAAAGCCTTAAACAGCTCGGCATTAATGACCCCATTCTAAATCAATATATTCAAGTTTAATTAATAAATAAGGAAACTGTTATGACCAAAATATTGGTTGTTGATGATTCAAATTCAATTCGAGATATGGTTAATTTTACGTTAAAGAGTGCTGGTTATGATACCGATGATGCATGTGATGGCCAAGTTGGATTAAATAAAGCACAAGCGAGTACTTTTGATTTAGTCATCACAGATGTGAATATGCCAAATATGGATGGAATTACGTTGTGCCAAGAATTACGAAAACTTCCAAATTTTAAATTTACACCTATCTTAATGCTTACCACTGAAAGCTCGAGTGATATGAAGTTAAAAGGTAAAGCAGCAGGAGCCACAGGGTGGTTAGTTAAACCCTTTAATCCAGATAAATTACTATCTACTATTAAGCGTGTTATTCGTTAATTTAATTAGCGCTGACAGCAAATAATCGAGTACCTATTATGAGTATCGACTTATCTCAATTTATTCCTAGTTTTCTTGAAGAGAGTTTTGAAGGACTAGAGCTCATGGAGTCAAGCTTATTAACACTAGAAGCTGGCGATAATGAAACAATTCATTCGATTTTTAGAGCTGCGCATTCTATAAAAGGAGGAGCTGGAACTTTCGGGTTCAATAAAGTTACTGAATTTACCCATTTAGTTGAAACTTTGTTGGACGAAATGCGTGATGGTCGCCGTGAAATAACCCAAAGTGATATTGAAATTTTACTCGATTCAGTTGATTGTATGCGTATTCTTATTGAAACAGCGCGTGATGGGGAAGATTGTCAGGATGACAAAATCACAATAACATCTGATTTATTAGCTAAAACTTTAGCTGATGAAGAAAACACTGTATCTCAAGAAAATTCTCAAAAAACACCTCAAAATAACCATGAAGATACTTCTGTAAGTGAAGTTGTTGCTCAACATCAATGGCATATTTCATTTTTACCTGAGCATCAATTAGTACAAACGGGTAATGATCCGTTATTACTTTTTAATGCTTTAAGTGATTTTGGTGTGTTATCAGTTCAAGCAAATACGGAACATTTACCACCGCTAACGGATATGCATGCTGAAGAACTTTACATTAGCTGGCAATTAACCCTTAATTCGGATTGTAGCAAAGATGATATTATTGAAGTATTTGAATGGGTTGAAGATGAATGTGAGCTTATTGTTACAGAAGTAGAATTAGAAAGTAAAATTGAAATTGTAGAAAGCCCCAACGATTCTAATGTTAGTGGTAATGAAATCAGTACATTTAATATAAACAAGGATGATTTATCTACCCTAGCATCTGAAACCGAACTTACGGAAAAATTCACTGAACACCATACATTAACAACAATAAATGACAATAAAGTTGAACCGGTTACAGTAGATAAAACGACAACTAAAAAAACTGATGTAGGCTCAATTCGTGTTGGCGTCGACAAAGTTGATAGTTTGATAAATCTAGTTGGCGAGCTTGTTATTACTCAATCTATGCTATCTGAACTTGGTAATGATTTTGATGCCAGTAAAGTAGAACGCCTCACCTCAGGTTTAGAACAACTATTACAAAACACTAAAGAATTACAAGAAAGTGTGATGCGTATTAGGATGTTGCCAATCAGTTTTGCCTTTAATCGTTTTCCAAGAATGATCCATGATTTATCCAAAAAAACAGGAAAGTCTATTGAATTGATCATTAAAGGTGAACAAACAGAGCTTGATAAAACGGTAATGGAACAAATAGGCGATCCTCTCGTGCATTTGGTGCGTAATGCCGCTGATCATGGAATTGAAACAGCTGCAGTGCGGCTTGCCAATGGTAAACCAGAGCAAGGAACAATAACACTTAATGCTTATCATCAAGGAGGAAATATCGTAATCGAGATAAATGATGATGGTGGTGGTATTGATCGCCAAGCGGTATTAAATAAAGCTATTGAAAAAGGCATTGTAGAACCTAATGCAACCCTGACTGATAGCCAAGTGTTCGATCTACTTTTTGAACCAGGTTTTTCAACAGCTAAAGAAGTAAGTGATATTTCTGGTCGTGGTGTTGGTATGGACGTGGTTAAACGAAATATTCAATCATTAGGTGGTCGAATTCAAGTAGAGTCAGAGCAAGGAAAAGGCAGTACCTTTAAAGTTAATTTACCACTCACGCTTGCTATATTAGATGGTCAATTAGTGCGAGTGGGTAGCCAAGTTTATATTATTCCACTTATTGCTATTGTTGAATCTCTCCAAGTTCAACAACAATCAATTAACCGAGTTTCTGGAGACATGATTTTATATCGATTACGTGAAGATAATGTCCCCGTTTTACCTATTTATGAACTATTTAATATCAACGCAAACAATACCGAATTAAGTAACTCATTACTTGTTGTGGTGGAGGCTGATGGGCAAAAAGTTGGCTTAATGGTTGACGATTTATTAGCTCAACAACAAGTGGTGATCAAAAGCTTAAAAGACAACTATCAACAAGTTGATGGAATATCTGGGGCTACTATTTTGGGTGATGGTTCCGTTTCAATGATTTTAGATATTCCTGGCATGATTAATATTGCGTTAAGTAGAGCTCAAAAAAATCAAAAATTACTTGAAAAGGAGATAGTGTGATGGACATTCAAGCTTTAGCTGGCGAAATTCCAGAACAGGGAGAGTACAACCTTGAAGGTATAGATTTTATTACTAGCGGTGAACAATATTTAACTTTTTTGCTTGGCAAAGAACAATATGCTGTGGATATTTTATGTGTAGAAGAAATTAGAAGTTGGGAATTACCAACCATAATACCAAACGCTCCTCATTATGTTAAAGGCGTTATTAATATGCGCGGTATTATTGTTCCTATTATTGATTTAAGACAAAAATTCAATATTGGTGAAGCTATTTATAAAAAAACCACCGTGGTGATCGTGTTAACGATTGAAACTGAGCGTAACAATAGAACAATTGGTTTTGTTGTTGATGCAGTGTCAGATGTATTAAATGCTGAGAAAGATGAAGTTAAAACTGCACCCGCTTTTGGTAGTTGTATAAGCCAAAATTATATTGCTGGCTTAATTAATATGGGTGAAAAGGTGGTAACTCTGCTAAATGTTGAAGCGTTACAAGTTATTGAACCCCATAAAATAGATTAACTAGTTTGCATAAATATAGGGAACTCAGATGATTGAAAATGAAGAAGAATATTTAACTTTTATGCTTAATGGTGAAGAGTTTGGCGTAGATATTTTGTGTGTCCAAGAAATAAGAGTATGGAGTTCTGTTACTGAATTACCCAATAAACCTAATTATATCAAAGGGGTGATTAATTTGCGTGGTGTTATCATCCCCATTATAGATTTGCGTCAACGTTTTGGTCAAGAGCCTTTAGATTATAATGAGCAAACAGTTACTATTATTCTAAAAACGCATGAAAAAATCAACCCTATGATTGTTGGTATTGTTGTTGATGCAGTATCAGAAGTTTATAAGTTAAAAGCAAGTGCTATAAGTACCGCTCCTGCTTTTGGCAGTAATATTGATGGGTGTTTTTTGAAAGGTCTAGCAAGTGTCGATAATAAATTAATTATTTTATTAGACAGTACAACCTTATTAAATCGAGATGACTTATATAGTGCTAAACCCGAATCACAATCAACAATTACAGATAATGTAGAAGTTGATTAGGAAGGGAATAAGTAAAAAATCACAAATAAAAAATCACAAATAAAAATATTTATATTAATTATTTAAGTGCTTTTTTGTAATATTAATGGAAGTTATCTATGACACCAAAACAAATAACATTAGTACAAGAAAGTTGGCAAAAAATATTGCCGATAGCGCCGCAAGTAGCAGAAACATTTTATACCACCTTGTTTGAGCTTGATGATAATTTAAAAACCTTGTTTAGCAATGGCATTAGTGATCAAGGTGATAAATTAATCGCACAGTTAGATGTTATCGTTAAATTACTTAATTCCCCCGAAAAATTGCTTCCTAAAGTGCAAAAACTGGGCGAACGTCATATAAATTATGGTGTTGAAGCTGCACACTATAATACCTTCAAAAACGCTTTATTAAAAACATTAGAAACTAACCTTGGTAAAGAATTTACTCAACCGGTAAAACGTGCTTGGACTGCGGTTTATAAAGTATTAGCAACCACCATGCTAGATGCGGCTAATAAGACTAACAGTTCAATAAAAGCACATTTATTAATACAACCACAAACAGAATTTCAAGACATTATACCTTCAACTATCAAAAGAGAAGAGTCAAACATGGATACAAAAAGCATAGCGCAAACAGATAAAAAATTGGCATCACAATTAGAAGATGCTTTAGAACAATTAAAAGCAAAGGAATTAGAATCTTTAGATATGTCAGCTCAACTCGAGGCGGTGAGTAAAGTACAAGCGACAATCGAGTTCGAGATGGACGGCACAATTATCACCGCCAATGACAATTTTTTGAATTGCGTAGGTTATCGTTTAGAAGAGCTTCAAGGAAAACATCATAGCTTATTTGTTGAACCATCATTTCAACAAAGTAATGAATATAAGGAGTTTTGGGATAAATTGAATCGTGGTGAATTTGAGTCTAAAGAATATAAACGTATCGGTAAAGGCGGTAAAGAAGTTTGGCTACAGGCCTCATACAATCCTATTTTAGATTTAAATGGTAAACCCTACAAAGTGGTTAAATTTGCAACTGACATGACCGAACAAAAATTAATGCAAGCGGATTTTTCAGGACAAATTGAGGCGATCAGTAAAGCACAAGCGGTGATCGAATTTAATATGGACGGTACGGTGATCACCGCCAATGATAATTTTTTGAACTGTATAGGTTATCGCTTAGATGAAGTTCAGGGGCAACATCACCGTATGTTTGTTGACGCTGAATATAAAGCGAGCAACGAATACCACGAATTTTGGGCTAAGTTAAATCGTGGCGAATACGACGCTCAAGAATATAAACGTATTGGTAAAGGCGGTAAAGAAGTTTGGCTACAAGCTTCATATAACCCCATTTTTGATCTCAACGGTAAGCCTTTTAAAGTGGTTAAATATGCAACTGATATTACCGCACGAAAATTTGCTATTGCCGAAATTAAAAATTTACTGGTAGCAATGGCTGAAGGTGACTTAACGCAATATATTGAAGGTAAACTGGTCGGTGAATTTGGTATTATTGGCGACTCTATGAACGAATTGATCAAAATTTTAAGTGACATGGTTGGCGGCATTCGTTTAGCTTCTACTAATGTTTTTGATTCAGCAAGAGAAATAGCCGAAGGTAATAATGAATTAAGTCAGCGTACCGAATCTCAAGCATCTTCTTTAGAAGAAACCGCTTCTGCTATGGAAGAATTAACCAGTACCGTGCAGCAAAATGCTGAAAACACCACGGATGCCAGTAAATTGTCTGCGTCGGTTATGGATAAAGCAAACAATGGTGGTGATGTTGTTAAAAATGCCATTGCAGCAATGAGCGATATTAACAAATCGAGTAAGAAAATTGCCGATATTATTAGCGTTATCGACGAGATTGCCTTTCAAACTAATTTACTTGCGTTAAATGCTGCGGTTGAAGCAGCAAGAGCTGGAGAGCAAGGTCGTGGTTTTGCAGTTGTCGCTGCAGAAGTCCGAAATTTAGCTCAGCGCTCAGCTGGTGCTGCAAAAGAAATTAAAGGCTTAATAAACGACAGTGTTGATGCGGTTGGTTTAGGTACTAAATTTGTTGATCAAACTGGACAAACGTTTAATGAGTTGGTTGACGCTATTACAGAAGTAAGCACTATGATTGCTGACATAGATAATGCTGGTAAAGAACAATCTGCGGGGATTGGTGAAGTGAGTGCCGCGGTTACTCAAATGGATGAAATGACGCAACAAAATGCAGCCTTAGTAGAAGAGGCTGCTGCGTCAAGTAAATCAATGGAAGATCAAGCACAAGTACTGCTGGATCAAGTCAGTTTTTTTAGCCGTGGAGATCAACCTGTCGTTGAAGTGAAAACAGTCAGAAATAAAACGTTAACACAAAGACCTCATAAAGAATTAAAACGTCCGACAGTACGTACTGCTGTTCGTCAAAAGATAAGCTCAGATCAGGAATGGGAAGAGTTTTAGGCAAAACTCATGGCAAACATTAGAGCTATAACAAGCCAGTTAACAGACCAAGATTTTACCTTTATTTGTGAATTTGTTTATGACCGCGCGGGGATCGTGTTAGGCGACAATAAACGTGAGATGGTTTATCGTCGTTTTACACGTATTATTCGTGAACGTAAATTGGCATCATTTTCAGATTATTGTCAGTTACTACGTGCAGACCCAAAAGGTGAAGAAAGTTATTTTATTAATGCTATTACCACAAATTTAACCAGTTTTTTTCGTGAGAAACATCATTTTGATTATTTACAAAATCATGAAATACCAAAATTATTAAAGCAATGTGCCCAAAGTAAACGCTTGCGTGTGTGGTCTTCGGCTAGCTCTACTGGTGAAGAGCCATATAGCATCGCAATAACATTTCTAGAAACAATGGAAAATTTGTTAAAAAACTGGGATGTTAAAATTTTAGCAACAGATATTGATAGCAATGTTCTTAAATCCTGTAAACAAGGTATCTATGAAACTAAAAAAATGGATGATTTATTAAGTGATTATAAAAAAAAATATTTTCATAAAGGTTTAGGTGTAAATGAAAATAAATATAAAGTAGATAAAAAGTTGAAGGATTTAATCACTTTTAAAGAATTAAATTTATTACATGACTGGCCGATGAAAGGGCCATTTGATGTTATTTTTTGCCGTAATGTAATTATCTATTTTGATAAAAAAACGCAACAGGACTTATTTGAACGTTATTATCAGATGTTAAAACCTGGTGGTTTATTAATACTTGGTCATAGTGAAAGTTTAGGCGATTACCAACAATATTTTGAAAATGTAGGTAGAACTATTTTTCGAAAACCAGCGTTTATTAAAAGTAGATTAGATGATTTTGCACATAATAATATAAGTCAAAGTTAAGCAGGAAATCTTTAACCATGCCTAGACTAATAGAACAAAAACAACTTGAAGAATGCCAAAGCAAATGCTTGCCTGAGTTTGATCATGTTAACCATTATTGGGATCGACAAAAAAAAGTCGTCATTGCCAAAATTTTACCAGGCGAGTTCTATATGACTTCTCAACATATGGTTATAGCCACAACACTGGGTTCTTGTGTTTCTGCATGTATCTGGGATCCGATGATAGGGTTAGGTGGGATGAATCATTTTATGTTGCCACTCACCACCCAAGAAGTACATGAAGTTAATTGGGGGCAACGAGGCATGATTTCAGATGCGAATCGATATGGTAATTTTGCGATGGAGCATTTAATTAATATGATTTTAATCCATGGCGGACGTAAGAAAAACTTACGCGCTAAAGTTTTTGGTGGTGGAAAAGTTTTAGAAAAAATGTCGAATATTGGTAGTAAAAATAGTGCTTTTGTATTGGATTATTTAAAAACTGAAAATATTCCGATTGATAGCCAAGATTTAGGTGACAGATATCCTCGTAAAGTCTTGTTTGAACCGAATACTGGTCGTGTTTTTGTTAAACGTTTGGATAATTTACATAACGATACTATTGTCAAACGCGAAAGAGCTTACGAAACCAGTATCGAAAATAAACATGTTGATGGTGATATTGAATTATTTTAAAAATGACTATGTTCCTATCAGTTGTTGCTAAATGTATAATTGGTTGATTTTAAATCACTTTGTAGGTCGCTGCTTACGTTACAATGATGTGATTTATTAGACAATGCAGGATGCATATTCTCCTGAGAATATTGTTGTGCCGCGACAAGCTAAGCTTATTATGCTTTGTTGTGCCTCGTTTTACTCGTGACAACCTACAATAAATTTATTTAGCAAAAGTTGTGTACAACATAGCCTTATAAATATTTAAATTGGTTATGGTCGCACTGGTTTTTTTTAATGGATAATGATTTTGTTTGCACTCTGAACAAAAGGGCAGTGAAATATGAGAAGAACGCATGAGTAAAATTAAAGTGCTTATTGTTGATGATTCTGCGGTGATCCGTAATGTTGTACGAGAAATTCTTCAATCTGATCCTTACATTGAGGTTGTGGGGGAAGCTGAAGATCCTCTTATAGCACGTGATTTAATTAAACAACTCAATCCCGATGTACTTACTTTAGATGTTGAAATGCCAAAAATGGATGGTATTACTTTTTTATCAAATCTTATGCGTCTTAGACCGATGCCTGTTGTTATGTTGTCTACGTTAACGCAAAAAGGTGCAGATACAACTTTACAAGCACTTGATTTGGGGGCGGTCGATTTTATTAGTAAACCATCCGAAAGTGATTTACTAACCCATCCAGAAAGCTTTAAACAAACGCTTATTGATAAAATAAAACAAGCGGTAAAAATAGATCAAAAGAATTTTAAGTTAACTAACACACTTAAAAATAAAAATTTATCCACGACATTATTACCTTTTTCAGGATGCCAACGTCAAAATCATTTAATTGCAATTGGTGCATCAACGGGAGGGAACGATGCGATTAAAACTCTTTTAATGTCACTGCCAGAAAATAGTCCAGCCATTGTTGTAACTCAACATATTCCTAAAATTTTTAGTGAACGCTTTGCTCAACGATTAGACCTCGATTGTACTGTTCATGTTCAAGAGGCTCGTCATGGACAAAAAATCAAACCTGGCAATGTTTATATAGCACCAGGAGATATGCATTTAAAGATAGTTTCGAAAAGTGGCAGTTTATTTTGTACATTAGAAGATTCAGCACCTGTAAGCCTTCATAAACCGTCGGTTGATGTATTATTTGAATCACTTTTACCGATAGCTCAGAATGTTCAAGCTATATTGTTAACAGGGATGGGACGAGATGGTGCCAACGAAATGTTAGCACTGAAAAAAGCAGGCGCAAGAACTTTAGTTCAAGATAAATCGACCAGTTTAGTGTGGGGAATGCCGGGTGCGGCTTATAAAATTAATGCTCATTGTAAAGAACTACCGTTACCAGAACTGGCCAAATCTATATTATCTTTTGCAAGCTTAAATCGGGATGAGATGAAGGTTAGAATTAATGAATAAACTTATATTATCTCTAGTATTAGTTACTATGTTAGTAGTTGCATCACTAGTTAATTATTTGCTCTTTAATATTGATTTATTAACTATTTTACTTTTAATTTTTGAGTTAGTACTACTAGTATTTATTCTTATTATTACGATTTCAAAAACAATTACAAATAAACTGTTCAGTTCACAACAAAAATATACAAGTACAACGGTTAATCATCGTATTGATAACGTACTACTACGAGAAACATTAAGTGAGGTACAAAAAGTTTTAGAGCAAACCGTTAATATCGCTGAAAGCGAATTAAGCCGAGTAGCATCATTAATAAAAGATGCTGTGAGCGGTATGTCGACTAGTTTTATGCATTTACAAACGTTAACATTTCAACAACAAAGCATAATTGCAGTTTTATTAAAACAAGTTCAGGGTATTCGTGATAGTAAAGAAAATACCTTAGATTTGTCAAAAGGTGTTGATGAACTTTCGTTACTTACGCCTAAAATTGATATTGCGGTTGGGGTTGGGATACGATCATTGCAATTTGATGATTTAACTTTTCAAACAATAGCCAACTTAAGAGAAGAATTACATGGTATTAAAACGCTAAGTCATCAGTTTGAAGAGTTAACACAACTTTCTTTTACCGAAGATAAAGAACATTTATTACAAATAAAACATCATGCTCAACAAATTAAACAATCTATGGACAAGGCTAATCAAAACAGAATGGTAACACAATCCACCATGGACGAAGGTGAAATAGAGTTATTTTAGTTTTAAATTACGGTACTTAAATAGGAAATAATAATGCCCATTAATCAATTAATATCAACAGATAAAAATCAAGTAACTATAGTAATTAAAAATAATTTTGATTTTTCTTTACATCAACATTTTCGCGACTCTTATGCAGGTTGCGATAGTCCCAAAACAACTTTTATTTTAGATTTAAGTAATACGGAGTATATGGATAGTTCTGCACTAGGTATGATTTTATTGTTAAAAGATCATGCGGAGAGTATTGATGGTGAAGTGGTTATTCATAACCCTAGTGATGCTGTTTTTAAAATTTTGGAAATTGCACAATTTCACCGCTTAGTAACCATTAAACGTTAATTTATTCTTCCGATACAAAATGTTATGCATAAATTAGTAGGTAACCAATTCGCCCTTGTTGTTGATAATTCTAAAATACAACGTCTGATGTTGACAACTTTACTTGAAGAAGAGGGTTATCAAGTAGTTACAGCTAAGGATGGCGCTAGTGGTGTCGCTAAATATATTGAAACTCAGCCTGATTTAGTTCTGATTAACATTAATATGCCATTTATGAATGGCTTTGAAACAACACGACAAATAAAATGTTTATCGCATAATTCATTAGCTCCACTTATCTTTATAACAAGTGTGGCTAGTGAACAAGCATTTATCGACAGTATTGATGCAGGTGGTGATGGTATTTTAGTTTGTCCATTTACGCCTGAAGTTTTTAAAGCCAAGATAAAATCTATTCAAAAAATTAGTAACTTATATCAACAAATAAAGAACTTACAACAAGCACAACAAAAAGACGAAGAGCTTGCCGAACAATTATTGAGTGGTGTTATAGGGGCTCGTAATTATGCTATAGACCGTATAGGTATTGTTAAAAAAGCCGCGGCTATTTTTAGTGGTGACATTCAATTATCAGTGTTGTGTCCAAATGGTGATGTAAATGTGTTGCTAGGCGATTTTACTGGTCATGGTTTACGTTCATCAATTGGTGCTATTCCATTAACTACTACCTTTAGAACAATGACCTTAAAAGGTTTTTCGTTGTTAGCAATAATTAAACAAATTAATGAACAGTTATATGATTTATTACCAACAGATATATTTTTAGCGGCGACATTTATTTGTGTGTCGAGTAAACAACGTTCGGTCTATGTATTCAATGCTGGTTTACCCGACGCCTATATTTTTTCTGATGAGGTTAAAATAAAAAAAATAATTAAATCTCAGCATCCACCTATTGGTATTTTACCTAAATTATTAGCTGATAGCCGATTAGAGTTGCATAGTATAGATCATAGAGATCGCATTATTTTAATTAGTGATGGTGTTATTGAAGCGCGTAACAAAACAGGTGAAATGTATGGCATGGATAGATTTGAAAAAGTCGTATTAACGGCGGATTTTAACCAAAATATTGCGCTTTTAATAATGCAAAGTGTTAATATTTTTTGCCAAAATACTCAACAAAACGATGATATTTCTATTATTGACGTGCCTTGTGATTTAAATTTAGAACAAAATGCGATAGATAAAACTGCTCAACAAAACAGTGACCTAATAACTGAATCATATGAAGTAAATATTGAAAGCTCTACAAATACACAACACGTTTTTGACCCGTCTATTCAGGTAGCTACCGAGCCTTTATGGCAATGGCAACTAACGTTATCAGGTAATCGTTTAGGAAAAGTTAATCCTGTACCTATAGCTATGCATCAAATACAAGCGATTGAAGGTTCAGATACACATTGGCAAAGTTTATATACCATTTTAACTGAACTTTTTGTTAATGCGCTTGATCATGGCATTCTAAAATTGAGTTCGACATTAAAAGATTCACCACAAGGGTTTATTAGTTATTTTAATGAACGTGAAAATAAACTTGCCACATTAGAAGATGGCTATATAGATATTCGTTTACGTTATTATTTATTAGATAATGGCGGGAAAATGGTGATTACTCTTAAAGACAGTGGTGAAGGTTTTGATTCATTTAAAATCTTTAAACAAAACAGTATTACATTAGATCAACAATTATCATTAAGTGGACGAGGTTTAGAATTAGTTAATCAATTAACCGAAACTTTAGAGTATAAAGAAAAGGGTACATTAGTAGAAGCGAGTTATATATGGAATCAAAGCAACAGTTAAATGTTTTATTGATTGACGATGATAAAGTAATGCGCAATATAGTTGATGCGTGGTAACGGTGAATGGTTATATATCACTTGTAGATAGATTTTCCACAATAGCGTTATATATCGCGGCTAGTATTGGTATTACATCAACAGGTTTAAAACCTATTGATGTAATAGAATTTGTTAATCAAGATGATAGAGCTCTTTATAAAGCAAAAGCACATGGACGTAATCAAAGTATGGTATATGAAGGTGTGTAGTGAACTAATTTTAGTTTTATGTAAACGAATTAATTATTCTACTGAATAATTAATGTGTCAATTATTTAACCCTATTTACGTTTGAGTAATTAGGCCTTGGAAGGAAACGAATAACTATGTCCAAACCTAATGTGTTAATTATAGATGACGATTCCGATTATTTAGAGTTATTAAGCGAAGGACTTGAAGATCAGTTTACAGTTAAATGTGCTGAAAACTTATCAAAAGCTGAAGATTTATTAAAGGAACATATTCATTTTGATATTGCTTTAGTTGATGAAAATATTGGCACCGAAAAAGGCTCTACTTGGATTAAATTAAAGAAGTCACAGAATATTGCGGTTAAATCATTTGTTTTGTATTCAGGTCTGGCAACTGAAGAAGCTATTTTACAAGGATTAGCGTGTGGAGCCGATGATTTCTTAGCAAAACCCATTTCTTTAATTACTTTAAATACTAAGTTGGAAAAGTTAATAGCATACCAAGAAACAATATTAGATTTTGAGCAAGAAATACAATCGAAAGATAACGTTATTAATGTTTCAATGGCACAAGCTTCTAAATATGGTAGTTGCATGCAACTTACTTCAAAATTAAATAGTTGTAATAATTTTGAAGAAATTAGAGATGATGTTTTTAGCTATTTATACAGTATGGAGTTAGAAGGCTGTATTGCTTTTTATCCCATTGAAACAACGCCATTATTTTTTAGTTCTAAAAAGGGCTTTTGTTCTCCTGTTGAAACTGAGGTTATGGAGCTTTTAAAGGTTAAACCTCGTTTATTTAGTTTTGGTTCACGTACCATTTTTAATCATCCCCTTGTTTCTATTCTTATATTAAATTTAGCTGAAAATAGTATTGATACTGATACTGATACTGATATTTATATTGACGCATTAGCTTCTGTTATTGAGTGTGTTGGCGCACGCATAGAGTTTATTACGTATAAAAATTCATTAATAGAAGTGCAAGAACAAATTAAAAATGCGGTTGAAACCACACAAAAAATGGTTGAAATTTCAAAACATCATCAACAAGAAATAATGAATGAAATTGTTGAGAAAATAGGTGTTAGCTTTCATGTACTTGATTTAAACGAAGAACAAGAAAAATACTTAATGCAACTTGTTCATGATGCTCTTAAAAAACACTCGCAAGATGATATCAACTTTCTAGAGGTTAGTAGTTTACTTGATTTAACCTTACAAAGTGTTGATAAATTGAAAAATTTGAATAATAAACCTCATATTATCGGAGAAGATATTGATGATGAATTGTTTTGAGTAATTCTATAATGTTTTCACTTAACGATTTACCCTCGCCGACATTAATCATTGATGCATTTGGCGTTATTGAAGAAATTAACATGAATATTGAGTTATTAACCGGTTATTCTGAAAATGAATTATTCTATCAACCGATTGAGCTTTTAGTTCCTAATGATCTAAAAAACAACATTTTAAATATCGTACCAATTATGAAACAATGGTTAAAAAGCTCTTGACCTGTAGTCAAGTAGCCTTACAAAAAAAGTCAGGCGATTTCACTCGAGTGAACGTGAATATTTCTGTTTTGAATAAACGTTTACTTGAGTAATTAGAGAGGGATAACCATTTTGATATTTTTATCACTGACATCATTATGCCAGATCTTTCAGGCAGAGAGACCGTTGAATTAGTCAAACAGAAATACCCTAATATTGTTATTTATTCAATGAGTGGTTATATTGCTATTGAAGAGCAAAAATGGAATTATCCAGTATTACGTAAACCATTTAACTCCAGAGAATTATCTCATTTTCTGGAGAAACCACAGACCCTAGTGTATTGATAAATATAAAATTGAATTATTACCAATGCAGTAATTTAATTTATTTCCGTGTATCATAGCTAAAAATTAATTTTGTAAAACTGGATTATACATGACTATAAATTTATTTCTTGCTGATTATAATAATGTTCAACAAGGAAATGATGTTGTTTTTTTACTTGATTCATATGCCCAAGATCCTATGGGGGGAGGACAAGCGTTATCGGATAATGTTAAAGAAAATCTGATTAAAACATTAATAAAGCGCGATGATGTTTTTTCGATCCTTTGTTATGTAGATGAAGAACCAGCAGGGTTAATAAATTGTATAGAAGGCTTTTCAACATTTTATTGTCAACCTGTCATGAACATACATGATGTGACTGTTTTACCTAAATACAGAGGAATGGGATTAAGCACTAAAATGCTCAACGAAGTTGAAGCATTAGCCTCGTTTAGAGGTTGTTGTAAATTAACCCTTGAGGTACTTGAAGGGAACAACATTGCGAAAAAATCCTATGAAAAATTCGGCTTTTCTGGTTATGAACTTGATCCAAAATTAGGGAAAGCGATGTTTTGGGAAAAAAAATTAAGTACTTAAAAAATGATAGCTTTACGTTTTTTGCTTAATTTAACACTTTCGTGAGTTTTATCTTGAATATCTGTTGTAGAGTTAGGTTGATTCGGCTGTATTTTATTTGCAGAAGTTTTGGTGCTATACGTTTCATTATTTTTGACTGAGCTTGTTGTTGGTATAGTTTGGCCTTTAGAACTATACACAACAGCTAAAGTGTCACCGTTAAATTCAATGATGTCCCCGTGATTTATCTTTTTTCTTTTTTGATATTCAACCACGCCATTGAGTATTACATAACCTTGTGTTATCACTATTTTTGCTTCACCACCACCTGACACTAAATTTGCAATTTTTAATAATTTACAAAGTTCAACCGGTTGTTTATTGATGATGATTTCTTGTGCTTTTGCTGACATATTGCTTTGATAAACTTCAAGTTTGGATTGCTGATGTTAACATGTTCGCTAATTACGTACACGAGCTTTATTGTAAAATAAATACATTGCGGCAAATAGTAAGCCACCTATGGCTCCCCATAGATGGGCATCGACAGCGACATTCGCGCCAATCAACTTTGCAACATCGGCGCTTGCGCCATAAATTTGCTCGTGGATTATTTTCAAGAAAACACCGATAAATAATAAATAGCCGGTTTTATCACCTTGCTTAATATCCATTATCGCTCCCCAAACGAATATACCATGCAAAACTCCCGACAAACCTACATATTGTTTTAATTCAGGTGAAAAGTAATATAGTCCGAGGCTACAAGTTATTGCTGAAAAAATAAAAAGTAGGGCATAATTTTTTATTGTATAAAAATGTCCATGCAATGCCCAAAGTAGAGCTAATGCCGATAAGTTTAATAATAGGTGGTAGCCGTTGGTATGAAAAAAATGTCCTGTAAACAAACGCCAAAACTCTCCATTGGCGATAGCGTCACGTTGATATACTAAAAGTGTGATACTTTGCTGTTCAAAAACATAAGCAAGTAATGCCAACAGCAAAATCAAGCTCGGCACAAAAATATGCTGAAAACCCAAAGGCCAATGTCGTTTAGCCATTTTATAGTCCTTGATGATATTGGCTATCGGTAGATTGTACCACCAGAGTATTAAGCGGCGAGATCACATCGGGCTCAGCACGTAATAATTTTTCAAAAAGTTGGATTAACATTATTTTGTCGGGAGATTTTTTATCGCCGGCACCAATGTTGGTTAAATCAATTAAAAAGCTATCAAATAAATCGCCAAGATCCTCAATAATATCAGTATTTAAAAACTGATCTTGATTATAAATACTCGGATAACCCGCTTTTTGTTTATCAATAGCAAACGAAACACCTTTTAGATTGGTTATGCTGGTTGATTTATCGCACGACAGCATACAGCCATTATCGATACGTGGTTTCTCACAACCAACACTTTGTTGGAAAAAACATTGCCGGCTAGTCATTAATAAAATAGGGTGATAAATACTATAAAACAGTTTGAAGTTTTCTGGCCTAGCAATGTTTTTAATTTGTTGGCGATTTATTTCATTCGATATAAACGCGCCGCTACAAGCAAAGGTCTCTTTCATCGCCATAAGCGCATACGAATTTGTTGTATTTAAAAAGGGCCCTGCAATCCATTTTATGCCTAAGTGATATGCTTCATAGGCAATGCCAGTATTGTTAGTAACAATTAATGGCGGCTTAACTTGCTTTAAAATATTTACTGCCACATCGTAATCTTTACCAATTAACACCGCAGGAAACCAAGGAATTAAGCGAGGATTTTGTGTTAAAAAGTCAACATATTTAGTGCAACCACGTTTATAAGCATCGGGTAATTTAAAATAAATATCGGCGTCAGTTACCGTAAGTAAATTAAGATCTTCGGGCTCGCAAATTAATATCGACAATTTAGCCTTTGGAACACTATTAGCGTCATTATTTATCTGATTATCAAGGGGAATATCTGTTTGTTTTGGATGCCTTGCTAAGGGCGGTAACTTTACTTCGGGTAAGAATGCCTGATTATTGTTTAGTTTGGTTATTACTTCATTTTTAAGTACAGTTAACTCTTTAAATGGAATGCTCAATCCTGAATTTAAATTATCTGTATTAAGTTCAATTAGAGAAAAGGCATCATTGTTTAAACTTTTAAAACGTTTTTCAATTGCCGATTTATCAATACTGTTTTTGTCACTATCTACTAACAGACTTGCCGATTGCACGACAAAGCTTTGTTTCTTAACATTAAATTCTTCCGTACTAACGGTTATGCGTAACGGATTATTAGTGTTACCTGTAAAGCTTAATTTTAGTGGCGTTTTGTTGATACTCAGGTGTTTAATTCTTGCATTTACTGATGCGTTTATTTCGTTTTTTTCTGTTTGAAGTTTTTCTTCTACATCATGTATTTGCACTACTGAAATTGCTTGGCTATTCTTTTTTTCAGTAAACTTATTTACAGCATGATTTTTAGAATTATCGCGAGGATTTTCAATGAACATGGATTGATTTAAATCGCCCTTTAAAAATGCATTTGAAAAATCACGGTTAAATACTTTATAAAGACGCTCACCATCTTCAAGTAATTCACCGGTTGTGATAAAACCATCTATTTGTTTACGAAAGCTATCAATAACCGTGTGTACATAACTTGCTCCTTTAATTCGCCCCTCTACTTTAAAGGAATGAACACCAGCGCCTATAAGTGCAGGTAAATCAAAAAAAGCTGAGTTGTCTTTTAAATTTAAGGGAAAGTTATTACCTGATGGTGTGGTTTCGTATTCTTCACGGCATGCTTGACTGCACCGACCACGGTTACCTGAATTACCAACACTGGCAGAAGTTGAATAACATAAACCTGAAAAAGCAACACAAAGTGAGCCATGAACAAAAACTTCCGTTAAAACATCGTGCTTTTTCGCCACAGCGGTTAGGGCAGTGATTTCTCTTAAGTTTAATTCTCTTGAAAGATTAACTCGTGAGGCGCCTAATTTTTTTAAAAAAGGAATTTGTCCCGCATTATGGGTAGTTAATTGGGTTGATGCGTGTATATCTAGTGAGGGAAAGTGCTTAGTGATCAAATTAAACATGCCGAGATCTTGAATTATCACTCCATCAATGGCTGTATTAACCAGTTTGCTTAATAATTTAGCGAGCGAATTAAATTCATGTTCTAAAATAACAATATTTAGAGTTAAGAATACTTTACATTTAAATTGGTGTGCAAGGCGGATAATGCCAACAAGCTGTTCAAAAGAAATGTTAGCGGCGCGATTCCGTGCATTGAAGGTGTCGAGTCCACAATAAACAGCATCGGCTCCGGCAATTATCGCAGCTTTTATTGCATCTACATCGCCACCTGGGGCTAATAATTCAATTTTTTGATCCATTACGGTATTTACTATTGATAAATTTTAAGGGGAGAATTTTACCTGTATAATTGACCGTTGAATACCGTTAAAGTGGTTATAGACTCATTCTATTTACAGATCCAAGTCTTATTTAAAGGTGATTTGGGGAGAAATGGGTTAATTTTTTCGCTATATCAGAAACAATTACTTTTTATAGATAAGTTATACTAAGAATATACAAATGCCATTATCCTATCCAATACTTTATTCTTTAAGAAATTGCCCTTATGCAATGCGAGCAAGAATGGCAATAATGTTTGCAAAACAGTCGGTTTTATTGCGTGAAGTTGTTTTAAACAATAAACCAAATGAAATGGTTTTAGCATCAACTAAGGCCACTGTACCGATACTGGTAAGAGATTACGATGTAAACAAAAAACCACTCAATGTATTAGATGAAAGTTTAGCTATTATGTTATGGGCGTTAGCGCAAAATGATCCAGAAGATCTTTTACATAAACAAGATGAAAGAGCATTAGTAAAAATGATTTGCTTAATTGATCAATTCGACAGTACATTTAAACCCTTATTAGACAAATATAAAGGTGCAAAACGTTATCATGAAACAACATTAATTGAGCATCGCCAAGCGTGTGAAGTTTTTATAATCGATATTGAGCAACGATTAACATCTCATGACTTTATTGTGTCAACTAAAGCTAGCCTAGTCGATATTGCACTGTTGCCGTACATACGACAATTTGCCCGTGTAGAACGTCAATGGTATTTGCAATCGCCTTATCCAAAAATGAAGCAATGGCTCAATAAATATTTGCAAAGTCCGATGTTTACAAAAGTGATGGCAAAGTATCCATTATGGTTAAATAATCATAAAGATAATATTTTTGGTGGATAGTTTAAATGAGATAGAAGTGGTGGACAGTGCTTGTTTAAACAGGCTTGAATCTTATCTAAGAAGTGGTGGACAGTGCTTGTTTAAACGGGCTTGAACCTTATCCAATAATTGGTGGACAGTTCTTGCTTAAACGGGCTTGAACCTTATCTAAGAAGTGGTGGACATTTCTTGTTTAAACTGGCTTGAACCTTATCTAAGAAGTGGTGGACATTTCTTGTTTAAACGGGCTTGAACCTTATCTAAGAAGTGGTGGACATTTCTTGTTTAAACGGGCTTGAATCTTATCTAAGAAGTGGTGGACATTTCTTGTTTAAACGGGCTTGAACCTTATCTAAGAAGTGGTGGACAGCTCTTGTTTAAACGGGCTTGAACCTTATCTAATACCAATTCCATTAAGTTTGTGATCTAATAGCTTTTATTTTATATCTTTCAATATAAGCATTATGAGCCCCTTTGATCACATTGATTTTAAATCCCTTATCGCTAAAGAAACTAATGGACGTATGC
>Ga0316203_1000225_pt1 | contig 90076 bp, 71 predicted proteins | sample 6monrhotite_MG_FD_204940 | JGI IMG/M metagenome (GOLD analysis project Ga0316203, IMG submission 204940) | Microbial mat bacterial communities from mineral coupon in-situ incubated in ocean water Damariscotta River, Maine, United States -... | ecosystem: Environmental > Aquatic > Marine >... | reverse complement strand
CTTGAAAAAGTGTCACTCTTTGTTGCTTAATGTGCATTTGGAACAACCAAACATTACATTAAGCGCCTCGATTGCCATCTTTTTCAAGTGCAACAGAGCTATAAACTGAAAGATCAACAGACCCTAAATATAAAAAAAAGGAAAGCGCTAAGTTAAGCGCTTATACACAGTTTTATTAACAATGGTTAGATGTTATTGGTAACATCTACAGAAAGTTTGAGTAGTTGTCCTGGTTGTAAATAATTACGGCGATTTATGTTGTTCCAACGCTCAATATCTTTTATGTGAATATTAAATTTGTCAGCGATTCGAGCAAAAGAATCTCCTCTGCGTACCTTATAGGTTATGTTTCTAACAACGGCCTGTTCGATAATATTGTTACCAATATTATCTGTTGTTTGTACAGATTTTTTTTGCCAAATAACTAATTTTTGTCCTAGTTTTAAGGTATCTCTTGGAGCAATGCCATTCCATTTTGCAATTTTACGGCTGCTAATATGATATTTTTTCCCAATTTCCCATAAGCTATCGCCTGATTTAACCGTATGAATGATTTTTAAACCAGTCCGTTTTTTGCTTTGTTTTTTCACTAAACGCTGGTTTTGTGAAAAAACATAATGATCAAGAGATGCTGTTGCCACTGGAATTAATAAATGTTTGCCAATACGAATTCGATTGCCTGTAATATTGTTTAATTTCTTTATTAATTGAGTTGATGTGTGAAATTTATTAGCAATAACACTTAAACTGTCACCATTTTTTATTTTATAACGTTGCCAGCTTAGGCGATCTTTAGTATCGAGTTGTTCTAATTGTTGATTAAACTTCTTAACTTTTGATTTCGGTAATAATAAATAATGTGGGCCAGCTGGATCGGTTGCCCATCGATTAAACCCAGGATTTAAGCGCTGTAACTCGGCTAGTGATAATTGTGCTAACTCGGCGGCTTTCGCTAAATCAATTTGAGATTTTATATCAATTTGTTCAACAACCACTTTGTTTTCAATTGCTTTTAGTTTGATTTGAAAAGCTTCTGGTCGTTTTATTATGTCGGCCAAAGCGAGTAATTTGGGTACATAAGCACGGGTTTCTTTAGGTAAATTCAATGACCAAAAATCGATAGGTAATCGTAGTTTTTTATTTTTACGAACAGCACGTTGAACACGTCCTTCGCCAGAATTATAAGCGGCAAGGGCTAATAACCAGTCGTTATTAAAAAATTCATGTAAATATTTTAAATAATGTATTGCACCTTGAGTCGACGCGATAACATCGCGGCGTCCGTCGTACCACCAATTTTGTTTCATACCAAAACGTTTACCTGTACCAGGCACAAATTGCCACATACCCGATGCTCTCCCATGCGAATAGGCAAAGGGGTCAAAAGCACTTTCAACTATAGGTAGTAATGCCATTTCAATAGGCATATTGTTTTTTTCTAGTTCTTCAACAATATAATATAGGAAAGGTTCAGAACGTTTTGTTACACGATCAAGATAACTTTGATGGCTTGTATACCAATTACGTTGCATTAACACTCGTTTGTTTTGCGGTATATCAAATATAAGTTGAGAGCGCACTCGTTGCCAAATATCGTTGGTTGGTTTTGTTTCTTCATCAGATAAATTTATATCGACGTCTGCAACAGGATGCATTACATCAATGGCACCATCAATTAATAAAGCTTGATTAATTTCTTCAACACTTGCTGAGTTAATATCATTTTGATTTGTGCTGGGGTCAGGTGTCTTGTTACTTAATAACGTTGACTGACAGCCTAATAGGAAAAAGGCGAGAAAAATAGTAGAAAATAAATACTTCATAAATACTCTTTAAAGTTAATACGCGAGTAACAAGTTACAAATTTTACCTGTTTGGTAGTTATATTCAAGTAATGAGATTTTGTTAATAGGGTAATAAATGGATAAATTGGTTAAAAGTTATCTTTCCACGCTCTTATTTTGCTAAAACATTCAACGGAATTGGTTATTGATTTCTGGCAATATTGTTGAGCTGCTTTTTTTACTTGAGCTAATTCGGTGCGCAAAAAAGGATTTATTTGTTTTTCAAGTGATATTGTTGTGGGAATTGTTGCTTGATTATTAGCTCTTAATTGCTTAACTTCTTTAACATAGTTAAGTAAACTTTGGTTGTTAGGTTCCACTTCTAAAGCAAATTTTAAATTAGCTAAAGTATATTCGTGTGCGCAATAAACCTTGGTGTTTTGAGGTAAACCCGCTAGTTTATTAAGTGAATTTAACATTTGTTCCGCGGTACCTTCAAATAAACGGCCACACCCGCCAGAAAATAATGTATCACCACAAAAAAGCAAAGGAAAATTGTCAGTGTATTTAGTAGCATTGCTGCTGAAATAAGCAATATGACCACTGGTATGGCCTGGTATATCTAATACATGGAATGTTAGTGATATCTCATCAATATTAACCAAATCACCTTCACTAAGTTTATGAGTGCAACAAGGGATATTTTCGTTTGCGGGACCATAAACACGTAATACTTTATTTGTAGAATTATGTTGTTGCTGAAATTCTACTAGTTCTTTTATACCACCAACATGATCTTGATGATGATGCGTGATTAAAATAGCGACCAAATTGAGTTGATTACGTTGTAAATAGTTGATACAAACCTGTGCATCGCCGGGATCAACTAAGACAACATTACTGTTTTGTTCTGATTTGTTTTTTCCGATAGCCCAAATGTAATTATCTGAAAATGCAGGTATTGCAGTAACCGTTTTGACCATTTTAATGCTCTTTTGTTGTTTTATAATAACCCGCGAATAGGCTATTATAACTAATAGTGCCTTAATGTATAATTACTATTATGAATTAATAAAGACTACTTAAATTAATTTATTGTAATGTTCGATATATATAAAACTATGAAAAATTTAATGTTATGGAAAGTTTAATGCTATGAAACCTGCCTTGGCTTTTAGTCAACCCAAATATCCAAACGATTGGAAAACATTGATTAATGGCGAATTAATCAAAACAGCAATTGAAGAACAGTTGGAAGCTTGGTGGCCAAAATTTTTTGGATATTATTTAGTTAAGGTGGGCTGTTTGAGTGGGCAAATAAGTACAGAATTGTGTTCAATTAAAAATCAGTTTTCTATTGCTCAACAGCATAATAAAGGTAATGTTATTGCCGAATTAGATGATTTACCATTACTAGAGCACAGTGTTGATGTGTGTTTGTTAAGTCATGTTTTAGAGTTTTCGATAGACCCTCACCATGTGATCCGTGAAGCAAATCGCGTGTTAATTCCTAACGGTTATTTAGTCATTACAGGGTTTAATCCTTTTAGTTTAGCTGGAATTAATCAACTTATCCCATTTCGACGTAAACAAACGCCTTGGGTAGGACGTTTTTTTGCGCCAATGAGAATTAAAGATTGGCTACATTTAATGGGCTTTGAAATTATAGCCGATCAACGTTGTTTACATTCTAGTTTAGTTAATAACAAGAGAGCTAATTTTATAAGTAGGCATTGGCAAAATTTTGCTGACAAATATTTACCTAGTTTTGGGTCTATTTATATTATTATTGCCAAAAAAAGGGTTTTACCGCTTACGCCAATTAAACCTAAATGGAGATTGCAACCAAGCTTCTCTCATGTAAAAGGTGTTTCAGCTAAAGTGAGTTCAATGGAAAATATTCATAAGTGATATACCCACTTAAATTTTGAGTTTACATTGAATTTTGTAATACTTTAATTCGTCATGCTCTCATGTTTGTAATTGTCATTTAGATACATCTGTTATTATGATTGCTGCTGTAGGCTCTTGATTGTATTATGTGTTTTAAAATTTTAGTGAGTATTTTTTTATGAAAACAATAGTACTAGAACAATATCTGCAAACATTATTATCCCCAGATACGATTAAAGATTACTGCCCTAATGGTTTACAAGTTCAGGGGGGAGATGAGATAAAAAAAATTGTTACCGGTGTGACAGCAAGTCAAACGTTAATCGATCATGCGATTGAAGAAAAAGCCGATGCTTTATTAGTTCATCATGGTATTTTTTGGCAAAACGACTCTTATGTGATCCGCGGGATGAAATATAATCGTATTAAAGCGTTACTCGATAATAAATTAAATTTATTTGCCTACCATTTACCTCTCGATGCTCACCTTCAACTTGGCAATAACGTTCAGTTAGGTGAACTATTATCTATCAAAAACATTAGAGCTATAGAGGGAGTTAAGCCAGATGGTATTTTAATGAGTGGCGAGTTAGAAAATGGTGTTAGTGGACAACAATTTTCGAAAAATATTTCATCTAATTTACAACGTCAATGTTTACATATTCCTCCTCCGTCAAATAAACGAATTCAAACCGTCGCTTGGTGCACTGGAGGAGGTCAAAATTATATAGAAAAGGCAGCAGAGCAGGGGATTGATGCTTTTATTAGTGGAGAAGCCTCAGAAAAAACGACGCATATAGCACAAGAAATGAACATTCACTTTTTTGCGGCTGGCCATCATGCAACGGAACGCTACGGCATTAAGGCACTTGGTGAACATCTACAAGCTGAATTTGATTTAACGGTTAAATTTATCGATATTGATAATCCAGTTTAATAACAAAAAATAATTTTCAATTTGAGTAAAATAAAAAAGTCATAATAACGTTTTTAACCATTGCCAACATAAACCTAGACTTTCATACCATGCGGTAGTGGTTTGTTCTATTTTGTGGCTATTGGGTATGTAATAGCGCCAGTTTTTATCTGTGGTATTGTGTTTTACCCAATTACCTGCGGGAGCCGCGATAGGATTTACACCATTTTGTTGAAAATATTTTATTGCCCGTGGCATATGATCTGCGTTAGTTACCAGAACAACAGTTGTACCAATAACACGCGGAGATATTAACTCGGCTTCTTCTTGTGTATCTTTAGGAAAATTTTCCGTGATGATTTTATTACTAGGAATACCTAAACTTATTGCGGCTTGCTTAACCGCTTCGGCATTTGAGGTTTCCTGTCCAAATGCGCCACCCGAGGTGATAAATTTTGCTTCAGGATGTAATTGATAAATTCTTATTGCTTCAACTAAGCGCTGTAAAGAACAGGCTTGCAATCGACTGGTTGTAGGTAGCGTTTCATCGTTAATATGAGAACAGCCTAATATTATTATGTAATCAATGGGTTTTGAATAATTGTTAAAGCTAGAATATTGGTTTTCTATAGGACTCATTACCCAATCAGAAAACGGAGGGAAAGAGGTCAAAAATAGCAACAATGTTGCAGCACACAAACATTTAAAGCTGAATCGAGGGGCTTTTTTATATAAAAATATGGCTAAAAGTAATAAAACAATAATCAATGAGAGTGGCATGATCAGTGCGCTGATTATTTTTTTTAGAAGAAATAAAGTCATGTTTTATAAATAATAAATTGGAAAATTCATATTATACCTGTCTAATATGAATATACTAGTTGAATCCAGTATATTCATGAACAACCAATATGTCAGGTGAAAGTTACTATTAATTCTGAAAAATTAATTTTAATAGCCATCTAAAAGTCTATTGCAAATATCATTAATTTCATGTTTAATAACATCGTTGATTAGAGTTTATACTCCATCAACACCAGAAGAGGCGCGCTAGCTAGGTAAATAGTACGAGAAACCACGATTTTGTCGACTACTATTGAGGGAGACTAGCGCCGAGGACATTACTTAATGTGGTAATTAATGTTCGGTCACTAAGGTTGAATCCTTAGGATTGTCACCGTTTATTGTTAATTATAAGCAATAAACATGGTGGAGAGCTTCTGGCTGAAAATGTTTAGATCTCGCTTTTTGCAGCTAACTGCTCAGTCACGCTCTTCCTTTTTGTATTCGCTCAATTTGATTTTTAACTCTTTGTGCTTATTAGGGAGATCCCAATGAAAAAAAATATTTTACCAAACACTACTAATATATTGCAGCTTAATTTCTTAAGGAGTTGGCTATGACCACGACTTTAACTAAATTAACGGTCGCTAAATTTGGTGGTACCAGTGTTGCTGATCATCAAGCCATGCTACGTTGTGCAAATATTATTAAAAATGATCCTACTAATCGAGTAGTGGTTGTTTCTGCAAGTGCAGGAGTTACCAATCATTTAGTACGTTTAGCTCAATCAGATGTGAGTTCAGAAGAGCAAGCTCAACTGATAAATAAGATTAAAACTATTCAATTAAATATTAGTCAATATTTACAAAATCAAGCGGTACTTAATGATAAAATATTAACCGTGTTGGCAGGTTTAACAAAGTTAGCAAGTGATCAAGCACAACAACATAGCGCACAAATTAGTGATGCTATATTATCTTGTGGTGAACAAATGAGTTCATTATTATTTACCGAAGTTTTACTCAGTGTAGGTGTGCAGAGTGAATGCTTTGATGTGCGTAATGTCATGCAAACTAACAGTCTCTATGGTAAAGCTGTTGTTGATATTGAAGCGTTAAAGGTTAACTGTGCAGAATATTTACAAGAAAATATTGCTCATAAAGTTATTGTTACACAGGGGTTTATTGGTCGTGATGGTTTAGGTAATACTACAACATTGGGACGAGGCGGTTCTGATTTTAGTGCTGCATTACTAGCTGAAGCTTTAAATGCTAATAATTTAGCTATTTGGACGGATGTCGTTGGAATTTTCACGACAGATCCTCGCATTACAGCTCAAGCTCGTGCTTTACCTGAAATAAGCTTTGGAGAAGCAGCTGAAATGGCTACTTTTGGCGCAAAAATATTACACCCAGCAACACTTATTCCAGCGATGCGTCATAACATTCCTGTATTTGTTGGTTCAAGTAAAGAACCTGAAAAAGGAGGAACACAAATTCAGCAACAAGTCGACTCTAATCCTACCTATCGATCTATTGCATTGCGTAACGAACAAACGTTAGTTACGGTTAAAAGTCCGGCTATGTTACATGCCAGTGGTTTTTTAGCCCAAGTATTTTCAATTTTAGCTAAACATGAACTTAGCGTTGATTTAATTACGACCAGTGAGATTAGTGTTGCGTTGACCTTTGACAATCCTGCAGGTTCTACACAATCTATTATCACAAATGCTGTCGTAAAAGAATTAGAGCAACTATGTGAAGTATCGGTTGAGCATAGTTTGTCTTTAATCGCTGTTATTGGGAATAATTTACATTCAACCAAAGGCATTAGTCGGAGTATATTTGATAACATTAATGATGTGAATGTACGCATGATTTGTCACGGAGCGAGCGCAAATAATTTATGTTTTTTAGTGCCTGAAAAAGAGGCCAATGCTGTAGTGGAACAACTTCATAATAGTTTATTTAATGAGTTGTAATTTAAAAGTTAGAGAAGTAATACCAATTTTATTAATTAAGTGATTGCTTTATATGCAGGAAAAACCATCAAAAACAAGGCATTTATTTTAATAACGAGTTGTACAGAACAATATGCTCAGGAGAATATGCATCCTGCATTCTCTAATAAATCAAATCCATGCAGCGTTAATTATAAAATAAATAACGCGGTTATTGGTGGTTTTTAACCAGCAGAAATGATCACTTAGTTTGTAAGATTGGTATAAGATAAATCGAAGACATAAAAAAACACAGAGATGCTGTGTTTTTTTAGTTTAAAGGTGAGAGCAATGAATTATTCTGTTGGTTCTTCTCCCTCTGGGGAGATACTTTCAGCATGATGTCCTTTAGGACCATCGTTTAATTCATAATTTACATCTTGACCAGCTTTTAATGTTCTATAGCCTTCCATCTGGATAGTTGAGTAATGAGCAAAAATATCTTCCCCACCACTATCAGGTCTGATAAAACCAAAACCTTTTGCATTGTTAAACCATTTAACTGTACCGTGAGCCATACATCTACTTCCTTCTAAATTTTGCGGTGTTCAGGTATGCTTTCCCCAGAAAGTTACATACACAACTTGAGCGCCTAAATAATAAGCACTCTTTAGAATCGTAGATGTATTTTTGAATTAGTCAAGCTAAAATAAATGTTTTTTAGCAATTTTTTTGAGAAAAAATTACCACAAATCTTTTTGTAAGGGCTATTATTGAAGTATGAGTAGTTGGAAATTAATAACCGATAGTGAACAAGTTGTCGATAAAGAGGCAATTGATGACGCGCTTAAAGATAAACTTCAAGAGCCTCCTCGATATAATGTATTACTACTGAATGACGATTACACACCGATGGACTTTGTTATTGAGGTCTTAAATAAATTTTTTAATATGGATTCGGATAAAGCAACAGAGATAATGTTAACTGTGCATTATAAGGGTAAAGCACTTTGTGGCACGTATAGTGCAGAAATTGCAGAAACCAAAGTCGATCAAGTTAGTCGTTTTGCACTTGAGCATCAACACCCATTAAAGTGTACGATGGAACAAGCGTAAATTCGCAAGGTTTTAGTTGGAGTACCTATGCTGAATAAAGATTTAGAAATTTCGTTAAATATGGCTTTTCGTCAAGCTAAAGATTCTCGTCATGAGTTTATGACAGTAGAGCACTTATTATTAGCTTTATTAGATAATCCTTCTGCAATACAGGCTTTAACAGCTTGTGGCGCCAATATGAACAAACTTCGTACTGAGTTGCACGATTTTATTGGAGAAACTACACCCGTAATACCCGAGGGTGAAAATGAGCGTGAAACTCAACCTACTCTTGGATTTCAACGTGTATTGCAACGCGCAGTATTTCATGTGCAATCTTCAGGTAAATCAGAAGTGAACGGCTCAAATGTTTTAGTCGCTATTTTTAGTGAACAAGAATCACAAGCTGCTTATTTTCTGAAAAAATCAGATATTTCTCGCCTTGATATTGTTAACTACATTTCTCACGGCATTGCCAAAGTTGAAGATGGTGAACAAATATCTAATACGACGGTTGAGACACAAACCACAACTGAAGAACCTAGAACCATTGAAAATTTTGCACAAAACCTTAATCAGGAAGCTTTAAAAGGTAACATAGATCCACTTATTGGTCGTGACAGCGAATTAGAACGAACCTTACAAGTATTAACTCGACGTCGTAAAAATAATCCACTATTCGTTGGGGAAGCTGGAGTTGGTAAAACAGCAATAGCTGAAGGTTTAGCCAATTTAATTGTTAATGATGACGTGCCAGAATTTCTGCAAGGGGCAACTATTTATTCATTAGATTTAGGGGCGTTATTAGCTGGAACTAAATATCGTGGTGATTTTGAAAAACGTTTTAAAGCACTATTAAAAGATATTCAAGAAGAAGATAAAGCTATTTTATTTATTGATGAAATTCATACTATTATAGGTGCAGGAGCTGCATCTGGCGGTATGATGGATGCTTCTAATCTTATTAAACCATTACTATCAGCAGGTAAGCTACGGTGTATAGGCTCTACTACTTATCAAGAATATCAAAGTGTTTTTGAAAAAGATCGTGCTCTAGCAAGACGTTTTCAAAAAATTGATATTGTTGAACCAAGTGTTGATGACACCACTAAAATACTGCAGGGATTAAAAGAAAAGTATGAGTCGCATCATGGCATAAAATATAGTAATAATGCTTTACGTGCTGCTGCGCAATTGTCTGCTAAATATATTAATGAACGTTTTTTACCTGATAAAGCGATAGACGTTATCGATGAAGCTGGTGCACAACAACAATTAGTTGCCGCTTCAAAACGTAAAAAGATAATAAGTAATATTGATATTGAATCTATTGTGGCAAAAATGGCACGTATTCCGGAAAAATCTGTCAGCGCTTCGGAAAAAGATAGCCTTAAAAATATTGATCGTAATTTAAAAATGGTTGTTTTTGGTCAAGATCAGGCAATTGAAGGTTTATCTTCTGTGATCAAGCTTTCACGAGCAGGCTTAGGTAGTGAAGAAAAGCCTGTTGGTTCATTTCTGTTTGCTGGCCCTACGGGTGTTGGTAAAACTGAAGTTACCCAACAACTTGCTAAACAGCTTGGTGTAGAATTATTACGTTTTGATATGTCTGAATACATGGAAAAGCATGCTGTTAGTCGTTTAATTGGCGCACCTCCAGGCTATGTAGGTTATGAACAAGGCGGTTTATTAACAGATGCAGTGATCAAACATCCACATTCTGTTGTGTTATTAGATGAAATTGAAAAAGCTCACCCTGACGTTTTTAATATTTTATTACAAGTAATGGATCATGGCACCTTAACTGATAATAATGGACGTAAAGCGGATTTTAGAAACATTATTTTAGTTTTAACAACCAACGCTGGTGTTACTGAAACAACACGTCAGTCTATCGGTTTCAAACAACAAGATCATAGTTTTGATGCGATGAGTGAAATTAATAAAACCTTTTCACCTGAATTTAGAAATCGTTTAGATAGCATTGTTTGGTTTAATCATCTTTCAGATGAAGTAATTCAACAAGTAGCGGATAAATTTATTGTGGAATTACAAGCCCAACTTGATGAAAAAGGCGTATCACTTGAGTTAACCAACGATGCTAAAAAATGGCTGGCACATCATGGTTATGATAAAAATATGGGGGCTCGCCCAATGGCACGTTTGATCCAAGAAGAGCTTAAAAAACCATTAGCTAATGAATTACTATTTGGTGAATTAGTGAGTGGTGGCATTGCCAAAGTAAGTGTAGCTAAAAATAAATTAGTGCTGAAATATGAAAATAAAAAAGAACTGATAGAACACTAATACCAATTTTATTAATTAAGTGATCTACTTTATATGCAGGAAAAACCATCAATAACGCGGTTAATGGTGGTTTTAACCAGTAGAAATGATCACTTAGTTTGCAAGATTGGTATAAATATAATTGCGTAGTTTTATATCTACTCTTTAATTTTATTTAAATCTAAATAGCCTTGAATATTGTTTATTCGAGGCTATTTTTTTAGCGTTTCAGAATTATTATGGTTGTATTTTAGAAGAATAATTATCTAGCGCGGAAAATGATACGACCTTTAGATAAATCATAAGGTGTTAATTCAACGGTAACTTTATCGCCCGTTAAAATACGAATATAATTTTTACGCATTTTACCAGAAATATGTGCAGTCACCACATGACCGTTTTCTAGTTCAACACGAAACATAGTATTTGGTAAAGTGTCTAACACTGTACCTTGCATTTCAATATTTTCTTCTTTCGCCATTGGGCGCTCAACCTCTGTATTTGCTGTTCTAGCTATTTTAACATTCTATAAAAAGCTAGGAAATAAAAATCTGCGCAGATCATGCCCAAAACTAAGGCTAAAGTAAAGCAACATCGGTTATTAATTTGTGAATAAACATTATTTATTCACTAAGTTCCACTGATTATCTTTCAGTATTTGGTAAGGAAAATATTTATTTTTATAATTCATCTTTTTACATTCATCAATTTGATACCCCAAATATAAAAACTCCTTACTTAATTGTTGGCTAAACTCTATTTGTTTGAGAATAGAATAAACGCCTAAGGCATACTTTTTATAATTAGGATGATAAAAGGTATAAACAGCTGATAATGCATCAGATAACTTATCAGTTACGGCAACACAAATCAGAGTCTCGTTATCCCAAGTTTCTATGAAATATTGCTTAGTTATAATGCAAGTTAAAAAAGACTGGTACTGTTCTTCATTTGGTGGATACATAGCACCGTTTTTATGAATAGCATTAATATATTGTTGATATAAGGGGTAATAATTATCTTGTTGTTGTGTAGAAATGTTAAGCGTGAAATGCTGGTTTTTTTTCAATAAACGTTTTTGGCTTTTTGATGGTTTAAAATAGGCAACGGGTATCCGAATTGATTGGCAGGCATTACAATTAACACAATGTGGACGATATGTTTGATCGCCACTACGACGAAACCCTTGCGACATTAACCATGAATAACCTTCAGTATTGTTTAATTGTGGCTCTACAGAAATTAATAAGCGCTCTTGTTTATTCGGTAGGTAACTACAAGGAAACTCTTTACTTATTCCAAATTTATACATGATTACAACTCATTTACACGATGGATTAAAAAACAATACTAAAGGCTAATTCATTAAAAAGAAAAGTTTAATGGTTGTGGTTGCCAAAAATCATCCGCTAAAGAAATAGCTAATGCTTGTGCTTTTAGCTTAACAAACTTTTCTCTACTTATTTCAATGCAGCCCATTGATTCAAGAAATGGGTTGAGTATTTGGCAATCTATAAATGATACACCAACAGTTGTTAAATGTTTTGCCAAATAAACTAATGCGACTTTTGATGCATTACTTTGTTTATAAAACATTGACTCACCGGAAAAAAAACCATTTATGGCTACGCCATACAAACCACCTACAAGCTCTTGGTGATGCCATACTTCAATAGAATGAGCAATGCCTTGTTGATGTAATTTTTGATAGGCTTGTAACATTGGCTGTAAAATCCATGTGCCTTCTTTTCGAAATGGTGCATCACTACAAAAAGTAATCACTTGGTCAAAATCTCTATTAAGGGTAACGTTAAAAGATGATTTTTTTAAAAATTTAGAGAGGGTTTTGTTAATGTTAAGATCGGTTATCTTTATTATTGCTCGAGGATTTGGTGACCACCACAGTAACGGATCATTTTCGCTAAACCACGGAAATATTCCGTTTGTATAAGCATTAATTAAACGCTGTGTTGATAAGTCACCACCAATAGCTAGCAAACCGTTAGGATCGGTTAGGGCATGTTCTAAAGGAGGAAAAGCCAAAGAGGTATCGGATAATTGATAAAGTCTTTGGCTCATATTTATTTATAACTCATGTGGTGTATAGATGTTGGCTGTAAATTAGCTTTTTGCATCTAAATATCGTTCTGCATCAAGTGCAGCCATACAGCCAGCGCCAGCAGAGGTGATTGCTTGGCGATAAATATGATCAGCCACATCGCCTGCTGCAAAAACACCCTCAACACTGGTTTGAGTAGCATTACCATTTGAGCCACTTTGAACGGTTAAATAACCATTTTTCATCTCAAGTTGGCCGTCAAAAATCCCTGTATTTGGTTTATGACCGATAGCGATAAATGCGCCTGTTACTTCCAATTCTTCAGTTGAGTCAGATTTTGTGTCTTTTAAACGTAAACCCGTTACGCCCATATTGTCGCCTAATACTTCATCTAAATTACGATCAGTATGAAGAATTATATTGCCGTTTTTAACTTTATCCATAAGTCGATCAGTTAATATTTTTTCTGAGCGGAAACTATCGCGACGATGAATTAAGTGCACTTCTGAGGCAATATTAGCCAAATACAGCGCTTCTTCAACAGCGGTATTACCACCACCAATAACAGCGACTTTTTGATTCTTATAGAAAAAGCCATCACAAGTTGCACAGGCAGATACACCACGCCCCATAAAAGCTTTTTCAGACGGTAAACCTAAATATTGAGCAGATGCGCCAGTAGCAATAATAAGTGCGTCGCAAGTGTAAGTGCCGCTATCACCTTTTAGGGTAAATGGGCGCTTGTTAAAATCAACTTCGTTAATGTGATCAAAAATTATTTCAGTATCAAATTTTTCAGCATGCTTTTGCATACGCTCCATTAGTGCTGGACCAGTTAAATCGTCAGCATCACCTGGCCAATTCTCAACTTCAGTGGTTGTGGTTAATTGCCCGCCTTGTTGCATTCCAGTGATCATTACTGGTTTTAAGTTTGCTCTTGCAGCATAAACTGCCGCGGTATAACCAGCAGGGCCTGATCCTAAAATTAATAGTGGACAATGTCTTACTTCACTCATGTACAACTCCAAATGTATATTTTTGAATTATGCGATTAAACAACGCATATAAATAATTTGTTAATTGCTTGCATCCTAAGGAATATTTTAAGCGAGGTAAAATAACTTTTAGATAAAAAAAAAGCGCACTTAGTATAAAGTGCGCGTTTTATTTTACACTGATGGATTAATTACTTAATTTTACAGTATGATTTTTATGCATTAATACGTTATTAAAATAACAACGTTAAGCTAATGCTATTGCTGGCTCAACATATTCATAACCTAAAACATCTGCAACAGGCTTGTAAGTAATTTTGCCATGAGCTACGTTTAAGCCTGCGAGTAAATGCACATCATCAAGTAATGCTTGTTTAGCGCCTTTATTGGCAATAGTTACCGCAAATGGCATGGTCGCATTAGTTAACGCTAAGGTAGATGTACGTGCTACACCACCAGGCATATTAGCAACACAATAATGAACAACATCATCAACTACGTATGTTGGCTCTTGGTGAGTGGTGGCGTGAGAAGTTTCAAAACAACCACCTTGGTCAATAGCTACGTCAACAACAACCGCGCCTTTTTTCATCATTTTAATGTGTTCTTTACTGACTAGCTTAGGAGCCGCCGCACCAGGAATTAATACTGCACCAATCACTAAATCTGCATCAACAATAAGTTGATTCATAGCATCCGCAGTAGAATAAACAGTTTTTAAACGCCCATCAAATTCAGTATCTAATTGACGTAAACGAGGCAATGAACGATCTAAAATAGTAACATCGGCTCCCATGCCCACTGCCATACGTGCTGCTTGTGTACCAACAACACCGCCGCCAACGATTAATACTTTTGCTGGGGCAACACCTGGAACACCACCTAATAATGCGCCTAAACCCCCTTGGGCTTTTTCTAAAGCATGCGCACCTGCTTGAATTGACATACGACCAGCCACTTCAGACATTGGTGCTAACAGTGGTAAACCACCACTAGCTGCTGTAACGGTTTCATAAGCAATACAAATTGCACCTGAAGCAACTAATAATTCAGTTTGCTGTGGATCGGGAGCTAAGTGCAAGTAAGTAAATAAAATTTGACCTGGGCGTAACATTTTACATTCTACAGGTTGAGGTTCTTTTACTTTTATGATCATATCTGCAGTAGCAAAAATTTCTGCTGCACTGTCAATTATTTTTGCACCAGCGGCAATATATTGATCATTATCAAATCCAATTGCAGCACCGCCATTATTTTCAACAATCACATCGTGACCGTTTACTGTTAACTCTTTAACACCGGCTGGGGTTAAACCGATACGGTATTCATGGTTTTTTATCTCTTTAGGTACGCCAATAATCATTAGTAACTCCTCATATCTTTTGTTGTATGTACTTTACTCTGATTTTATTTTAATCTTGGAGTAAATATTTTGGGCTAGTATAGTGCTAAATAATTAGAATAACCTGTTGTATTATTTATTTTTACGATATATTTATAATGTTTTTGTTTCATTTCTAGGTAAATATAAAATGAAATCTACTGATTTTAAGAAGCTTGATCGTATAGATCGTAATATTTTAAACGAATTACAGAGAAATGGTCGGCTTGCTAATGTTGAATTGGCAAAGCGAGTTGGTTTAAGCCCAACTCCTTGTTTAGAACGAGTCAAAAGGCTTGAAAAAGATAAGTACATTACCGGCTATAGCGCCATTTTAAATCCGATGAAGCTTGATGCCGCGTTATTGGTACTGGTTGAAATTACTTTGACGAAAACGAGTCCCGACGTATTTAATGATTTTTCAAAAGCCGTTCATGAGCTCGATGTTATTCAAGAATGCCATTTAGTCTCGGGAAATTTTGACTTTTTATTAAAAACCCGCGTTGCTGATATGACCGCTTATCGTAATTTATTAGGAAATACTTTATTACGATTACCTGCAGTGAGTGAAAGTAGAACATATGTGGTTATGGAGGAGGTTAAATCGACCAATATTTTGCCGATAAAGTTTTAAAATTAATACGCTATTGGTTGCACTAAAACGACTCGTAAATACTGTTTTAGGAAAGCTAATAAAAACATTAGAATCCGCACATAAAATTCTATTTTTAATAATTTTATGTTCCTTTGGTTAACAATAAATCAGCATGATTTTTTAAACCTTATTTTAAATTACGCAAAAGATGTTAACTTATCGTAATTTTTGATATTTTATAATAAGAATAGTTAACATTTAAATTTGGTATTACTTTTGTCTGACGAAACTTCTTCACAATTACCCTCTAAATCTACTAAATTAAATGGTGTTCAGCGTTTACTTGAAGCAGGGCTATTATTTTCGTGTGTGTTTGCTTTTTATATGATGTTGGCGTTATTTAGTTTCGATGCAGCAGATCCCGGTTGGTCGCAAACGGGTTATCAAATGCCAATACGTAATTTAGGAGGAAGTGTTGGGGCTTATATTGCTGATTTATTATTAAGTTTATTTGGCGTTGTTGCTTATAGTTTACCCTTTATTATAGCGATTACCGGTTGGCTATTATTTCAAAAATACCACCAACTATTACAGATTGATTACCTTACTTTAGGTTTGAAAATTATTGGTTTTATGTTGCTTTATTTGGGATTAACTCCCTTAGCTAGTATGAATTTTAACGATGTTTTTTATTTTTCAGCCGGTGGTATTTTAGGTGATGTACTCTCAAGTAGCTTTCTACCTTATTTTTCATTTGTGGGTTGTACTTTATTGTTCTTAACTTTTGTTTGTTGTGGTTTTGTTTTACTAACTGGGTTGTCATTACTTGTGGGTATTGACTTACTTGGAGAATACACCATAAAAGCGGCACAATATTTAATTGTTTTACCCCATTTAATAAAAGACCAATTTGGTAATAATCAAGAATCAAATTTGGCAAATGTATCTGCAGACTCTCCCTTAGTTGACAACAATACGATTAAATCCACACAAAAAAAACAAAAACAAAAACAAAAACAGCAACACGAAGAAACTCAACCTGAAATAGAACAAGCATTTAATGATATCAAGTTACCATTGTCTGATGATGAATTTATAATTAACGATAATGCTATTAATACTAGGCAAGAACCCTTTGTTGAAATTAATGACTTGATTGGAGAACCGCTAAAAATCAATGTTCAAGAACAGGTCAGCGATGACGAGATAGCTGCGGCATTTGCGAATGTTGAAAAAATAACGGTAGCCGATGATATTGATGTGAACGCGCTAATGGTAAAAAATGACGATAGTGATAACAGTGTTTTTGATAAATATAAAGGCATGCCATCCATTGAACTTTTAGAGCGAGCGGATAAAAAAACCAACCCTGTTACAACTGAAGAACTTGAACAAATAAGTCGTTTAGTTGAAGCAAAATTACTCGATTTTGGTATTCAAGTGCAAGTAGTTTCCGTTTTCCCTGGCCCTGTGATCACCCGTTTTGAACTTGATTTAGCGCCGGGTGTTAAAGTGAGTAGAATATCGAATTTATCGAAAGACTTAGCGCGTTCATTATCCGCAATCAGTGTGCGTGTCGTCGAAGTTATTCCGGGTAAATCAGTGATCGGTTTAGAAATTCCTAATAAGCACCGAGAAATTGTTCGTTTAAGTGAAGTGATTTCATGTGAGGCATTTAAGGAATCAGCCTCACCATTAACGATGGTACTTGGCGCTGATATTGCGGGCGAGCCTGTGGTGGTTGATTTAGGTAAAATGCCTCATTTATTGGTAGCTGGTACTACTGGTTCAGGTAAATCGGTGGGTGTTAATACCATGATCGTCAGCTTGTTGTATAAATCAACACCTGAAGATGTACGCTTGATTATGATTGATCCTAAAATGTTGGAATTGTCTGTATACGAAGGGATTCCGCATTTATTAACGGAAGTGGTTATCGACATGAAAGAAGCCGCTAACTCATTGCGCTGGTGTGTTGGCGAAATGGAACGACGTTATAAATTGATGTCAGCTTTAGGGGTAAGAAATCTAAAAGGTTATAATAAAAAAGTATTAGCGGCTATAGATGCTGGAGAACCGTTAATTGACCCTTTATGGCACCCAAGTGACAATATGGATCAAACTGCACCTGAGTTAGAAAAACTTCCAAGCATTGTCGTAATTATTGATGAATTTGCTGACATGATGGTTACCGTCGGTAAAAAAGTAGAAGAGCTTATTGCGCGTATTGCCCAAAAAGCGCGAGCCGCAGGTATTCATTTGATTTTAGCGACTCAGCGTCCATCGGTAGATGTTATTACCGGTTTGATTAAAGCGAATATTCCAACGCGTATGGCGTTTCAGGTATCATCAGGATTAAATTCACGAACCATTTTAGATCAACAAGGCGCAGAGCAGTTATTAGGGCAGGGTGATATGCTTTATTTACCACCGGGTTCAGGTGTGCCAACACGTGTTCATGGCGCATTTGTTGATGATCACGAAGTGCATGCGGTAGTAAAAGATTGGAAAGAGCGTGGCGAACCTAATTACATTGAAGAAATTCGCTCGGGTGAATACGATCAAGATATTTTGTTACCGGGCGAACAAGCCGAAGGCGGTAGCGACGAATTAGATACACTTTATGATGAAGCGGTAGCTTTTGTTACTGAAGGTCGACGGGTTTCTATTTCAAGTATACAACGTAAATTCAGAATCGGTTATAACCGCTCGGCCCGTATTGTTGAAGATATGGAAAATCAAGGTGTGGTTAGCCCTCCAGGAAATAATGGTGCGCGTGAAGTATTAGCACCACCGCCTGTTAGAGTGTAGAATATTTGCTATTTGTCACAGTGAACGTGTTTCAGCATCTCGTTTTAAACGTTATTTTTAATTTAAAAAGGTTATTACCCTGTTATGTTAAAGAAAGTTTTATTTTTGCCTATTATTATCACTAGTACTTTTTGTCTTCATAGTTATGCTGGCGAAGTACTATCAAGTGATCAAACCGTAAATAATAAAAATGTTAATAATATAAAGTCTGCTGATAAAGCGTCAGTTAATGAAAAAAGCATTATTCAACAAACAGCCCAAAATGTAGTTAAACAAGCATTGCAAACTAAAATTGCAAAACTTAACGATTTTTCTGCTAATTTTTCTCAAACGGTTTTTGATGCCGATGGCCATGAATTACAAAAAAGTAGCGGTAATTTAGCGGTGAGTAAACCGAATTTATTACATTGGCAAGTCACCGAACCTAATGAGTCGTTAATCGTTTCTGATGGTAAAGCTTTATGGCTTTATGATCCTTTTATTGAGCAAGTATCGGTTTATTCAGTAAACGGCGCGATGACCAATACGCCAATATTGTTGTTAGCAAATCCAGAACCATCAATTTGGCAAAGTTATAACGTAGAATTAATTAGTGAAAACCGTTACTTAATTAAATCAATCGATACCAATAGCCAAGTCAAATCGTTAGAGCTTGCTTTTGTTAATAAGAAAGACACGGTAGCATTAACCGAATTTGTTATTTTAGATGCCACAGGGCAATTAAGCCGTGTTAAATTAACCAATTTTAGGGCTTTAGCCGCTGATAAAAAACAAAATTTATTTCACTTTGATTTACCTCAAGATGTTGAAATTGATGATCAACGTTAGTAATTAAAGTTTTAATATTAGAGATGAAAAATGGTGATAAGGCTAACATAATGGTTGATTCTTTAGATATGTTTGCTGATCAAACTGATGATGAGTTGCAGCCAGCAACATCCCCAATAAATGAGACTTTTGAACAAGCCGATAATTTTACTCCGCTTGCGGCTCAACTTCGTCCTAACAACCTTGGGGATTATGTAGGGCAGCAACATATCTTATCTGCAGGTATGCCATTACGACTTGCCATTGAACAAGGGCATTGTCATTCGCTTATTTTTTGGGGGCCACCAGGTACGGGTAAAACAACATTAGCCGAAATTATTGCGACTAATGCTAATGCAGAAATAGAGCGTATTTCTGCGGTAACCTCGGGTATCAAGGAAATACGTCAAGCAATAGAAAACGCTAAACAACGTAAATTAACAAGTAAACGTCGTACTTTGTTGTTTGTTGATGAAGTGCATCGTTTTAATAAATCGCAGCAAGATGCCTTTTTACCCTTTATTGAAGATGGCACCATTATTTTTGTTGGTGCAACCACTGAAAACCCAGCTTTTGAACTTAATCAAGCGATATTATCGCGGGCACGTGTTTACCAACTAAAGTCACTGGCTGAACAAGATTTACAACAGGTATTAACGCGGGCACTTTCTTTACTCAATAAACGCATATCAAACGAAAAACGTTTAGAAGCAGAAAGTCCGCTAAAACAAAATACTAACAAACAAATAATTGTTATTGATCAACAAGCGATTAAAACGCTTATTGCTAGTGCTAGCGGTGACGCCCGACGTTTATTGAATTTAGTCGAACAATGCGCTGATTTGGTTTTATCTTCAGTCAACGATAATCAAACTAATAAAATTGAAAGTTTAACCATTACTAGTGCGCAAATTTTGCAAGTGGCAGGTAATAAAATACCTTTGTATAACAAAGGCGGCGATGCTTTTTATGATATGATCAGCGCGTTTCATAAATCGGTGCGCGGCTCAGATGCCGATGCCGCTTTGTATTGGTATGCGCGTATATTAACTGGCGGTGGCGATCCGCTTTATGTTGCTAGGCGCTTATTAGCGATTGCTAGTGAAGATATTGGTAATGCCGATCCTCGCGCTATGCAATTAGCCATTAATGCGTGGGATACTTTTATTCGTGTTGGCCCAAGCGAAGGTGAGCGCGCTATTGCTCAAGCAACGGTATATATGGCATTAGCACCTAAAAGTAATGCAGTATATCGCGCTTTTAATGCCGCTAAAGCTTTAGCGCAAGAAACGGCTAACTTAGATGTGCCACCACATTTAAAAAATGCAACTAGCGCCATAACGAAGGCATTAGGTCATGGGGAAGAATATCGCTATGCCCATAATGAAGATAACGCCTTTGCTGCCGGGGAATGCTATTTCCCACAAGATTTAGCTTATATGAATGAAACACAGTTTTATCAGCCGAGTGAGCGCGGCTTAGAAAAAAAATTAAAAGAAAAACAAGATTATTTAAACCAATTAAATAGACAAAGCCATGTTAAACGCTATTAATACCTTATCTCTGTATGCTTTTGTTGCTCTTGGCGGCGCGTGTGGCGCTTGTCTGCGCTTTTTTATTTCACAAGTTGTGCTGAATTTACTCGGAAAAGGTTTCCCTTTTGCCACCTTGACCGTTAATATTATCGGCTCATTATTTATGGGGATACTCTACGGATTTTTAGAGCACGGTACCTTAGAATTAACAGTACACCGCACACTTATTGGTGTTGGGTTTTTAGGGGCGTTAACGACATTTTCAACGTTCTCTTTAGATACGCTATTGTTGTTTCAACAAGGCGATTTGATTAAAGCAATATTGAATATTGTTTTAAATGTTACCTTGTGTATACTCGCCGCAGCATTAGGTATGTATTTAATAACCCATAAATATTACGCAAGTTAGACCAAACTAAAAAATTTTAAATTACTAAATAGACAAACAATCAAATAGCGACAATAAATATGCTTGATCCTAAATTATTCAGAAACGATATTGAAATCACTGCTACAGCTCTAGCTAAACGTGGCTTTAGCTTAGATGTAGAAAAATTATCATCACTAGAAGAACAACGCAAAGCAATTCAAGTAAAAACACAAGAATTGCAAAATCAGCGTAATACCCGTTCAAAATCTATTGGCCAAGCAAAAGCGCGCGGTGAAGACATTCAACCGTTGTTAGCCGAAGTAAGTGAATTAGGTAATGCACTTGATGCAGCTAAAGAAGAACAAGAGACTGTTTTAGCTGAAATTAACAGCATAGTTGCTGCGGTACCTAATTTGATCGACGATTCAGTACCTCAAGGTGCTAACGAAGATGACAACGTTGAGTTAAAACGTTGGGGTACGCCACGCGAATTTGATTTTGAAGTGAAAGATCATGTTGATGTTGCCACGGCTTTAAATAAAGGCTTAGATTTTGAATCGGGCGCTAAATTAGCGGGTACACGTTTTGTAGTTATGCGTGGTAAAATTGCCCGTATGCACCGCGCGCTAGCGCAATTTATGTTAGATGTGCATACTGAAGAGCATGGCTATCAAGAAATGTATGTGCCTTATTTAGTGAATCACGATTCATTATTCGGTACCGGCCAATTACCCAAATTTAGCGAAGATTTATTTCATACCGATTTAAATAGCCGGACTTTTTCATTAATTCCAACGGCGGAAGTGCCGTTAACAAATTTAGCGCGTGATGAAATTTTTGAAGAAGCTGAATTACCGATTAAAATGACCGCACATACGCCATGTTTTCGTAGTGAAGCCGGTTCATCAGGGCGTGATATTCGCGGTTTAATTCGCCAACATCAATTTGATAAAGTTGAAATGGTGCAATTAGTTAAGCCTGAAACTTCAATGGCAGCATTAGACGAATTAACACGTCATGCGGAAATTATTCTTAAAAAACTAGAATTACCTTACCGTACCGTAACACTCTGTACGGGGGATATTGGTTTTAGTGCTACTAAAACCTTTGATTTAGAAGTGTGGCTACCTGCACAAAATACGTATCGTGAAATATCCTCTTGTTCAAACATGGGAGATTTTCAAGCGCGTCGTATGCAGGCGCGTTATAGAAATAGCGAAACTAAAAAAATAGAGTTATTACATACCTTAAACGGTTCTGGTTTAGCGGTAGGGCGTACTTTAGTAGCTATTATTGAAAACTATCAACAAGCAGATGGTAGTATTGATGTACCAACAGTTTTACAACCGTACATGAATGGTTTGACTAATATTTCAGTATAAAAAGAGATGCTGAAACAAGTTCAGCATGACGAAAGAGGAATTTTTGTCATTTTGATAAGATACCGTCATCCTGACGCAGGTCAGGATCTAAGCTAACTAGATGAGTTACCTGAGACTAAAATAAGAATCTGAGCGATGCTCGGATTTTTTTTGAATAAATTTTAACTTTTTATGCTCTAGTTATTAATACCATAAGTATCTTAAAATCACCTTGGAATTATTTTGATCCGTAGTCTTTTATTACAAACCTTATTTTTTATTCTAGTATTTAATGTTACCTCTTGGTTTAGAGAAAACAGTATGTTGGCTAGTGACAGTATAATGCCAATAAATTCGTTTGCAGTTGAAAAACTAGATGGTGAACAAATATTTTTACAAGCAGAAGATAAAACTACGCTAGTGTATTTTTTTGCTCCTTGGTGTCAGGTGTGTAATTTTAGCATTGAAAATTTAGAAGCGGTCTATCAAAAAAATAATAACATTAATATTATTGCTGTAGCACTTGATTATGAAAATAAAAAATCAGTTATTGATTTTGCTAAACGGCATAATTTAAGTTTTCCGATGGCCTATGGTAATAATAAAATAAAAACGGCATTTAAAGTGAAAGCGTATCCAAGTTATTATATTTTAAATGAAGACAATATTATCGTTGGCAAATCTTTAGGATATTCTACAGAAATAGGTCTTTATCTAAGAACATTGTAAATCGTTAAATTATTTACCACTGTTAAGTTAATTTAACCTAGGGTCTGTTGATCTTTCAGTTTATAGCTCTGTTGCACTTGAAAAAGATGGCAATCGAGGCGCTTAATGTAATGTTTGGTTGTTCCAAATGCACATTAAGCAAGAAAGAGTGACACTTTTTCAAGGCAACCCAAGGGGCTATGACTATTTTTCAAGCTAACATCGTTAAAAATGGTTAAAGTAGAATGACTACATTGCACAATTTTTGCCTTGTTATCTTAAAAATAGCCTATAGCAGAGACTAAAATGAAAGATCAACAGACCCTATATAAACCCTAAACCCTAAACCCTAAACCCAGGGTTGTTATGTGGTACAAACAAAGTACTGTATAATTTAGTTGCATATTCATCCGTCATTCCAGAAACATAATCAGCGATAACGCGATGTGGGTTATTTTCATTATCATATGCTTGCTGCCAACGCTTAGCGGTATGTTTAGGTAATAAGCGGAGTGGATCAGAGGCCAGCGCTTCAAATATTTCCATAACTATTTGCTGTCCTTGATATTCAACACGTTGAATGCTTGGCTGCTTAATCACAAATTCTAAAACAAAATCTTTAAATATTTGTAAGGCATTTAATGTGACTTGCGGTAATTTTGCATTGAATTGTAATAAAGGTTCAGCAAATTTTTGTGTGTTTGTTTCATTTAAATTAACTAATTCAATCGCCGTAATTAAATAATTAACTAAACCGCCAATGGCATCTTTTTGTAAATGATGTAAATCGCTAAAAAGGTTATCAGCAAGGTTTATGCTGTAATTTTGTAGCCATTGATCATCGAGTTGCTGTAATTTATGAATGACATGATTTTCAAAATCGGTACGATTAACAACGCCGGTTACAATGGCATCTTCAAGATCATGGATACCGTAGGCGATATCATCGGCTAATTCCATTATTGAACAATCAAGCGATTTAAATACTGTTTTACCATGTTTGTCATTTGATTTTTCAATGATAAATTGTTGAAACAAAACTTGGTCATCTTTCGATAAAGGTGCTAACAACCATGTCAGCGTTTTTTGGTCGTCATTATACAACCCTTTAGGTGGATGCCATTGAGTTGCTTTTAATTGACGAAAATTTTCAGGTTCAATGGGGGATGTTGCTTTGGTTAGGGTATTAAGTGTTTGTGGGTATTTTAATATACCGAGTAAAGTACGTCGGGTTAAATTCATACCGTAATGTTCACTAAATGGTTCAAGACAAGTTAAAATTCTAAACGTTTGTCCATTGCCTTCAAACCCTCCATGATCTCGCATCATATAATGTAGTGCGACTTCGCCACCATGACCAAAGGGGGGATGACCAATATCGTGTGCTAAACACAAGGCTTCAATTAAGGTATCGTCTTGGGGGAACAATTGTTGGCAAAGTTCTGGATATTTATAGCGTAATTGTGCACTAATGCCAGAGCCAATTTGTGCTGCTTCAAGTGAATGAGTAAGACGCGTGCGATAAAAGTCACTTTGTCCACTCCCCATAACTTGTGTTTTTGACTGTAAACGCCTGAAAGCTGCAGAATGAAGAATACGTGCACGATCGCGTTGAAAAGGAGTACGATGATCTTGTTGTCGAGTAGATACTTTACTTAAACGTCTTTCTAACCACGGTGAATTCATATCATTCCTTTTAACATTAATACTCAATTAAATTTGCTAATAGTTAATAATCCTACCTTGAACGTTATGCTTTGGCGATAAAAATAGCGCGTTTCGGTGCGGGGTAACCTTCGATAGTTTTACTCTTGTCGTTAGGATCTAAAAAGTCTTGAAGAGATTCAGTATCAATCCAATCTGTTTTACGTTGTTCTTCAAGTGCCGTTATATCGGTATTTACTAAGCGAATGTCACTAAACCCACAACGTGCTAGCCATGCACACATAGCATCACAACTAGGTAAAAACCAAACGTTACGCATTTTTGCATAACGCTCACCTGGCACCAATACGGTATTTTCATCACCATCAACGATTAACGTTTCTAAAACTAACTCACCACCTTTCACTAATTGTGATTTTAACTGATATAAAAAGTCTATTGGTGAGCGTCGATGATATAAAACACCCATCGCAAATACGGTATCAAACGCTTTTAATTGAGGAAGTTGTTCAACACCAAGCGGTAATAAATTGACATTTTCATCGTTTATAAAGTGTTTTATCGCATTAAATTGCATGTAAAATAGTTGCGTTGGGTCAATGCCGACAACAAACTTAGCGCCAGCACCGCGCATGCGCCATAAGTGATAACCACTACCACAGCCAATATCGAGTACATAACGATCGGTTAAATCGCTAATTTCATGGTTCAACCGATCCCATTTAAAATCAGAGCGCCATTCAGTATCAATATGCAAATCATGAATGTGGTAAGGACCTTTGCGCCAAGGTTTGAGTTTTCGTAATAAATTTTCTAAACGTTTAAATTCACCGTCGTTAACGTCCTCACGTTTACCAAAGCTAACACTATTTTTTAAATCTAAAAAATTACTTTGTGTTTTGGGTAGGGCATCTAATGTTTTTTGCCAATGCTTAAATTCGCCATGTAATTGTTCTTGTTGCCAGTGATTAAGTTGAGCGGGTAAAGTTTCAAGCCAATGACATAAACGGTTTGTCGCAATTTGTTGATAAAATGTATTGAACGATGTCATTAAATTACTCGTGGTAGGTAAATATAAGTTAAATGTTTTTTTTCGTGCTTATTTAATTGCAATCATTGAGATGAAATTAAAGCATTGAAACCAAGTTGTCGCTTGGCTAAAGCCAGCTGTTGTTAAACGTTTTTGATGTGTTTCTAAACTATCGGGTTTCATTACTTGTTCTAGCGCCGTTCGTTTTTGAGCAATTTCTAAATCACTGTAACCGTTAGCGCGTTTAAAGTCGTGATGTAAATTGGTAAGCACATTTTGACAAATGTCATTATGATGACTGACTTTTTCTGATAAAACTAAAATGCCACCTTTATTCATGCCATTGGCTATATTGTTTAATAATTGTTGGCGTTTTTCCTTTTCTATAAACTGCAAGGTAAAGTTAAGAACAACCATCGCAGCATTTTCTAACTTTATGTTAAGAATATCATCTTGAATAATCAAGCAAGGCGTATTACCTTTAAACGCGTTTATATGATTTTTACAACGTTCTACCATAGCAGATGAATTATCAATGCCAATTATTTGGCAATTATCCGCTTTAATATTTTGCCGCATTGACAATGTTGCCGCACCTAATGAACAACCCAAGTCATAAATATTACTATTATCTGTTACATAACTTTTGCTTAAACGACCGATGGTTTCAATAATTGTGCTATAACCAGGCACTGAACGTTTAATCATGTCAGGAAATACTTCAACAACTTGCTCATCAAAAGAAAAATCTTTTATTTTACTTTGTGGGCTAGAATAGATTATATCGGCTTTAGATTGATTCATTTTTTTGTATACTTACATTATTGATAACTACATTTTAACTGGAGCAAAGCGTAAATAAAACCTTAGGGTAAATAATATTTGCATGCATGAACATTTTTTGAACATAATAGAGTGTCTATTTAAAATAAAAAAGACAAAATGGATTTATAAAGAGGTAATGTATTATCACTAGAATTACACAATATATTTTATTTTATTTTTCGGTTCTTCTTTTCTTCAACGTTAATGCTGAAGCTAGCGCTATTGCTTATCAACCCAAAACACTTACAGTAGCACTTAATAAAACAACTAATCCGTATCAATATGTTAATGCACAAGGTGAGCCCGCTGGATTGATGGTCGATTTTTGGCGTCTTTGGGCAAAAAAACAACAGGTTCAACTTAAGTTTATTCCTCTAAATTGGTCACAAACCTTAGCACAAGTTCAAAGTGGTCAAATCGATATTCATGCGGGGTTGGTAAATACCGATAAAAGAAGAAAAAAGTTGGCTTTTTCATCCACACTTTTTACCGTTAAAAGTTATTTTTATTTGCATCAAAGTTTGGTGAATTTTACTAATGTACAGCAATTACAACCTTATTCTATTGGTATTGTTGAAAATTCAGCATTGCTAAGCCAACTAAAACAAAAATTTCCACAATTAAAATTTAAAACTTATATAAGTCGTGAAGCTAAATATGAAGCGGCTCTAAAAGGGGAAATTTTAGCTTTTGCAGATATTGATAAACTATCAAACAGTTTTGACGAGTCAAAAAAATTAAAACAATTTTTCCCTCAAAGTAAAAGAATGTTAATTCGGCAATGGAATTATGCGGTTGCAGTAAAAAAAGGGAATAAAAAACTTCATCAATTTATTGAACAAGGCCTTGTTAAAATTACTGTTGAAGAAAAATCAGCTATTGAGCGTAAGTGGTTAGGTGTTGATAAACAGAACGATACCTTATTATTAGCCTTTTCTCCTAATAATGCACCTTACATGACACTTTCTCGAACAGGAGAGCCGATTGGTTTGTTTGTTGATATATGGCGTTTATGGTCACAATACACAGGTCAAAAAATAGATTTTATCGCAGAAGATATGATGGCTTCAACAGCATTAGTTAAAGCGCAAAGTGTCGATGTAATGATTGCTTTTCCTTTTGGTAAGAAAAACAATGTAAATTTGAAAAAAGCTTGGTACATATATCAAGCGCAATCTAAAGTATATGTAAGATCAGAACTAACCACTATTAAAACAGTTTCAGATCTGAAGGGATATACCATTGGAATTTTTAGTACATCACCTTATAAAGCAAAATTTAAAAACCAATATCCTGACATTAAAATAAAAGAATTTTCTAGTGTAGATCTACTGCTTGATGCCACCGAAAGAAATGAAATAGATGGGTTCATTAGTTCTACTGATATTATGGATGTAATATTAGTAAAATCTAATTTACAATCGTCTTTTTTCCAATTAGAGAAACCTATTTTTACGTCTGATATCTATTCGTTAGTTTCAGCTAATAATGATCGTTTAGCCGAAACAATCAAAGATGGCTTTATGCAAATTCCGATTAATAAATTTATTGATATAGAAAAAAAATGGTTGCCGAATAAAAAATATTCCTATTTCGAACAATTAGATCAACGTTTAATTTTATCGCTTAAAGAAAAGGCTTTTTTAAAAGAACACAAAAGAATAAAGGTTGGGGCCGTAAAAAATTGGCGTCCTATGGAATTTATTAATAAGTCGGGGCATTTAAGTGGTATCAATATGGATATTATTAAAATCATAGGGGAACGCGCAACAATCAACGTTGACTTTGTGACTTTTGATAGTTGGAATAAGCTTTATCAAGCACTCTTAGATAATAAAATAGATATGGCTGCTGGCATATCTCAATCACCTGAACGTGCAAGTAAATTACTTTTTACACAATCTTATTGGGAACTTCCATGGGTAATTCTTTATCGACGATCATTGGGCGAAAATTTAAGTTTAAAAGATTTTTATGGTAAAAAAATAGCGATGGTTAAGGGCTATCATTTAGTCAATAAATTAACCTCTAAATATCCGCAAATATCACTTGTATTAGTTGATACCGCTCAAGATGGATTTTCCGCTATCAAGCAAGGAGTAGTTGACGGTATGATTGAACCTTTAGTTATTGCTAGCGAATTGTTAAAAAAAGAACACTTTATCGATTTAACCATTTCAGTTATTGATGATTTTGCATGGGACAGTTCACACATGGCTGTGCGTGCTGATTGGCCGGAGTTACAATCGTTGCTAGACAAAGGGATCTCAAGTATTCAAAAAAACGAAAAGCAAAAAATTTATGAAAAATGGTTTAATGTAAAAATAAATACCGGTTTTGATAAAAGTATTGTGTTGCGGGTCGCATTGCAAGCGGGAATTTTAATTTTTGTCGTGATCGCGATTATCGTGATTTGGAATAGACGCTTATTTAAAGAGGTTGAACATCGTAAGAATCTTGAAGAAAAAATGAAACATATGGCAACTCATGATGAATTGACAGGGCTTGGTAATAGAGCGCTGTTGAAGGATCGATTAAATAACCTTATTGGCTTGCACCAACGTCAAGGTTTACAAATGGCGGTATTATTTATCGATTTAGATGGCTTTAAAACGATTAACGATAAATACGGTCACGATGTTGGGGATGAGTTATTATCACTATTATCTCAACGTTTACAAACCAGTGTGCGCACATCAGATACTTTGGTGCGCTTTGGCGGCGATGAGTTTGTTTTATTACTTACTGGGTTAGATAACGGTAAAGAAGCTGCATTTATAGCAGATAAAATATTACATTTACTTAAGACTCCGTTTGAATTGTCGGTAATCAAAGCTTGCGTTGGTTGTAGTATTGGTATTGCTTTATATCCTGATGATGGCATAACAGACACCGAACTGCTTAAAGTTGCAGACACCTTAATGTATAAAGTAAAAGCGCAAGGTAAAAATAATTACACTTTTAATCAAAATATTGTTTAAGTCACCGTTTATTTAATTCCTGTTAAGCCTGCATTTCCATGTTAATTGAGTATATAATGTCGCAATTTTTAAAATCATCTCTGTTTTTGTTATTGAATATTGGGTAGCAAAAACAATAAATATCGTTTTAGTAGGACAAAATAAATGCGCAGTCTTTATTGTGGTGAGGTAAATGAATCTCATATTGGTCAAGAAGTTACACTTTGTGGTTGGGTAAATAAACGCCGAGATTTAGGTGCTGTGATCTTTTTAGATTTACGTGATCGTGAAGGTTTAGTTCAGGTAGTTTATGATCCTGATTTACCTGATGTATTGGCAAGCGCTAATACTTTACGTAACGAATTTTGTATCCAATTAACAGGAAAAGTACGAGCACGTCCTGAAGGACAAATAAATAAAAAAATGAAAACAGGCGGTATTGAAGTACTCGGTTTATCATTAACTATTTTAAATAAATCTGCCCCTTTACCACTTGATCCAAACCAAAATAATTCTGAAGAACAACGTTTAAAATACCGTTATTTAGATTTACGTCGACCTGAAATGACAGAGCGTATGCGTTTTCGTGCAAAAGTAACGTCTCAAGTACGTACTTCTCTGGAAAACCAAGGCTTTTTAGATATAGAAACCCCTATTTTAACCGCTGCAACGCCTGAAGGTGCGCGTGATTATTTAGTACCAAGCCGTACACATAAAGGTAAATTTTTTGCATTGCCGCAATCGCCGCAATTATTCAAACAATTATTAATGATGTCGGGAATGGAACGTTATTATCAAATCGTAAAATGTTTCCGTGATGAAGATTTACGCGCTGATAGACAACCTGAATTCACTCAAATTGATATTGAAACTTCATTTATGAGTAGCGATCAGGTTATGGAAGTTACCGAAACGATGATCCGTGATTTATTTCAATCATTATTGAATGTTGACTTAGGTGACTTTCCGCGGATGACTTATCTTGAAGCTATGACACGCTTTGGCTCCGATAAACCTGATTTACGCAACCCGCTAGAAATTACTGACGTTGCGGATATTTTAAAAGAGGTAGAATTTAAAGTCTTTTCTGGGCCTGCAAACGATGAAAAAGGTCGTGTTGCAGTCATTTGTGTGCCAAATGGCGCAAGTTCATTTTCACGTAAAGGCATTGACGAATTAACTAAATTTGTTGGTATTTATGGTGCGAAGGGCATGCCATGGATAAAAGTTAACGATATTGAAGCTGCGCTTGCTACGGGCATCGACGGTTTACAATCGCCTGTTTTAAAATTCTTATCTAAAGATGAAGTTACTACTATATTAACGCGTGTTAATGCAAAAACAGGTGATATTATTTTCTTCGGCGCTGATAATTATAATGTGGTTACCGAAGCACTCGGCGCATTACGTCTTAAAATTGGTGAAGATTTAAATTTACTTGAAGGTGAGTGGAAACCGTTATGGGTTGTAGATTTTCCTATGTTTGAAGAAATCGACGGCAACATGCATGCTTTACATCATCCGTTTACGGCACCCACTAATTTAACACCAGAGCAACTTGAAGCTGATCCTATTGGCGCATTATCAAATGCGTACGACATGGTGTTAAATGGTTGTGAATTAGGTGGTGGTTCAGTACGTATTCATAATCAAGATATGCAAGCAGCTGTATTTAGAATTTTAGGTATTAGCGACGACGAAGCACAAGAAAAATTTGGTTTCTTACTTGAGGCATTACAATATGGTGCACCACCACATGCTGGTTTAGCGTTTGGCTTAGACCGTTTAGTAATGCTAATGACTGGCGCAAGTTCAATACGCGACGTGATGGCTTTTCCTAAAACAACAACTGCAGCGTGCCCATTAACCAATGCACCAGGCCAAGCAAATGCAGCCCAACTAGCTGAGTTAGGCATTGCTAAGGTGGTTGATGAAAAAAATGAAAGTTAATTGTTAATTGTTAATTTAATTATTTGGTTAATAATACGCTGATAAAATTTTATCGGCGTATTATGATTAACTTTTATATATACGAGTAAGCGCGGGTTTAATACCACTTGGTATAACCGCGCTTTTTTATAAATATTGTGCAGGTGCTTATTCGTTATGACCATTATTCTCGGTATTGACCCTGGTTCACGTTTTACTGGTTATGGAGTGATAAAACAGCAAGGTCGAAGTTTTGAATATCTTGGTAGTGGCTGTATAAAAGCGCTTAGCCAAGGAGATGATTTAGCTAATCGATTACAAACCATTTTTAGCGGTGTTAGCGAAATTATCAGACAATTTAACCCTGAACACTTTGCTATAGAACAAGTGTTTATGGCAAAAAATCCTGATTCAGCGCTCAAACTTGGTCAGGCCCGAGGCGCTGCTATTGTTGCGGCAACTAACAGCGGTTTAAGTATTGCAGAATACTCAGCAAGGCAAATTAAACAAGCGGTTGTCGGTACTGGGGCCGCTGATAAAAGTCAAGTACAACACATGGTAAAATCCATTTTAAAATTACCCGCATCCCCTCAAGCTGATGCTGCAGATGCTTTGGCTGTTGCCCTTTGTCATGCTCACAGTTATAGCGCTTTACTTAAATTATCAGGGCAAGCCACCAAAACTGTTCGACGCAGATTGAGATGATTCTTTATCTCTTTTTAATGTCAGTGTTCTCAAAAACCATACATTAAAATCACATAGCAACTTTACTGTATAAATATATAGTGATAAAGTTGCTTTATTCTTAATTAAGTTGAAGTGACGTTATTGTGATTGGTCGATTACGTGGTTGTTTAGTAGAAAAATCTCCTCCTGAAATTTTAATTGAATGTGCGGGTGTAGGATATGAAGTTACTTTACCTATGACTAGCTTTTATGCCTTACCCGAAGTGAATGAAGAAGCAATTATATTTATACACTTTGTTGTGCGTGAAGACGCACAATTATTATACGGTTTTACGAATAAAACAGAACGTAAACTGTTTCGTTTACTCATAAAAGTAAATGGTGTAGGTCCTAAGTTAGCATTAGCGATATTATCCGCGATGTCTGCTGATCAATTCGTCAGTTGTGTAGTACATGATAATCTCGCTACAATGGTCAAAATTCCGGGTGTTGGTAAAAAAACGGCTGAACGCTTATTAATTGAAATGCGCGATCGCTTAAAAGATTGGCAAGCAAGTAGTTCAACACCTGCAACAGATGGAATCCCTATTTCATCTGTTATTGAAAATACTTTTGTCGTTAGTCCCGTTAAAGGTGATGCGATTAATGCGCTCGTTTCTTTAGGATACACACAAGCACAAGCGGATAAAGCTGTAAAAGGAGTTTATCAAACGGGAAATCGAAGTGAAGATGTTATACGTAATGCTCTTAAAGCGATGATTTAAAGTATGCAATTAATAACCGAGAGCAGATAATATGATAGAAGCTGATCGCTTAATACAGCCAGTAGCAACCTATGAAGATGAAAGTGTTGATCGCGCTATTCGTCCAAAATTATTAAACGATTATACAGGGCAAGAGCATGTAAAAGTGCAAATGGAAATCTTTATTGAAGCAGCTAAAAAACGTAATGAACCTCTTGATCATTTACTTATATTTGGCCCACCGGGCTTAGGTAAAACCACACTTGCTAATATTGTTGCTAATGAAATGGGCGTTAATATTCGTACAACTTCAGGACCAGTATTAGAAAAAGCGGGTGATTTAGCGGCATTATTAACCAATTTAGAAGAAAATGATGTTTTGTTTATTGATGAAATTCATCGTTTAAGTCCCGTAGTTGAAGAAATTTTATATCCCGCAATGGAAGATTATCAACTCGATATAATGATCGGTGAAGGGCCAGCGGCACGCTCTATTAAATTAGATCTTCCACCTTTTACATTGATTGGCGCAACAACAAGAGCAGGGGCATTAACTTCACCCCTTAGAGATCGCTTTGGTATTGTGCAACGTTTAGAATTTTATAAAGTAGCGGATTTAACTGATATTGTAAGTCGTTCGGCTCACTTTTTAAACTTATCGATAGAGCAAGCAGGGGCGCATGAAATTGCTAAGAGATCGCGAGGAACCCCACGTATTTCTAACCGATTATTACGACGTGTCAGAGATTATGCTGAAGTAAAATCGAGTGGACATATTGATCAAACCATTTCAGCTTCTGCACTGGCAATGCTTGAAGTAGACAACGAAGGATTTGATCTCATGGACCGAAAATTACTCCGAGCGATTATTGAAAATTTTATGGGTGGCCCCGTGGGTTTAGACAATATTGCAGCGGCAATTGGCGAAGAGCGTGAAACAATTGAAGATGTACTCGAACCTTATTTAATTCAACAAGGATTTTTACAACGTACACCTCGCGGCAGAATTGTAACCAATAAGGCTTATTTACATTTTGGTTTTGAGGTGCCTAAAAAAGATTAATTTTATTTATAGAAATTATAACACTAACAGATCTATTAACAGCAAAGTTACTGTATATCATTTTATCTTTGAATACTTATTAAGAAAAAGCAGTGCCTCATAAAATGTGACTTAATGTTAATTAAATAGCATTTTATGGTGAAGTGTTATTTTGAGTAAAAAAAAGCCCGCAATATAAATTGCGGGCCAACTAAAATAAGTTGATAGAAGGAAGTTTAAAATTCAGGGAATCTGTTAAAGAAAAGATAAAAAATGATCCATTCAATAAATGCTCTAACTAACCAACAGTTACAATATTAATTTTCAATATCAAAGTATTTAATTAATATCTTCAATACCTATCGATTAACCATTATTACCGCGCTCACTCAGAAACACGATAATGATAATGATATTTTTTACGACAGACAAACTAAATAAATTTAAATTTTGCATTAGAAAAACTAATGTGAATGTGCTTTTTAAGTGATCATTTTTACGCTCAATTATATGCTTTTGAATACTTATTCTGATAATTTTGTTGAAATTCAATATTTATGCATTTTTAATGATTTTTTTTATTGTTGTTTTGTGGTTAAAATTTCATATCAAAGAATGCTTGGCTTGTGAAATATATACAACTAACCACGTTTTTTTTCTATAAAAATTAAATTAATAAATATTATTGAACTTATTAACAATATTTTACTAAAACAATGTTTAAACCCCCTTGTGACTAGTTACTAATGTCATTAAGATAGGACTTTATTTTTTACGGTCGATTTGAGATCTTTTTTCATGCATGAACCCTCTATTTATAATTTTAAACTGCGTGTTTATTATGAAGATACTGATGCGGGCGGTGTTGTTTATTATGCTAATTATTTAAAGTTTTTTGAGCGCGCAAGGTCTGAATGGTTAAGAGAGCTTGGTATTGTTCAATCATCATTTTTAGAACAAAACCTAGCTTTTGTGGTCAGACACGTTGAAATGGATAATATTGCATCAGCAAAATTAGACGATCAGTTAACCGTTAAATCTCAAATTATTTTATTAAAACGCGCTAGTCTGGTGTTTCAACAACAAATTTTTAATCAACAAGAACAACAAATTTTTAATCAACAAGAACAATTAATTGCAACCGCTACAATTAAGGTTGCATCAATACAATTAGCACAAAATACATTTTCAAATAATAAAGTTTGTGCTATTCCTCAAACGATTTTAGGAGCGTTAAAACGTGTCAGCTGATATTTCTTTTTTTGATCTTTTTTTACAAGCCAGTCTATTAGTTAAATTTGTTATGTTAGTTTTATTAGCGTTTTCGATTGCTTGTTGGACAATGATCTTTCAGCGCAGTAAAGCCTTATCCAAATCAAAATTACAATTAAAAACTTTTGAAGATAAATTTTGGAGCGGTGCTGATTTAAGTAAGCTTTACAGTGAAATATCTGTTCAACCGAAAATACATGGTATTGAAAGCTTATTCGTTGCAGGCTTTAAAGAATTTGCGAAGCAAAGAAAAAGCCACGTTAGCTCATCTACCGAGATAGTTGATGCCACTCATCGAGCAATGAGAGTTGCCTTGTCAAGAGAGGTAGATCAGCTTGAAGTACATTTACCTTTTATGGCAACGGTAGGGTCAATAAGCCCTTATATTGGATTGTTTGGAACAGTATGGGGAATAATGAACTCTTTCATTGCATTAGGTGCGGTGGAACAAGCAACGCTTGCTATGGTAGCACCAGGTATTGCGGAAGCATTAATTGCAACAGCAATGGGCTTGTTTGCAGCTATTCCTGCGGTAATAGCATTTAATCGATTTAGTCATACGGTAGAAAAATTAGAAAATAGTTATGGAAATTTTATGGAAGAATTTTCGAGTATTTTACAACGTCAATTTTCATCTGAGCTAAATAAATAAGGAACAATTATGTATTCGTATACTCGGGTGAGACGCCGTAAAGTAGCTGAAATTAATGTTGTTCCTTACATTGATGTGATGTTAGTTTTGCTGATTATTTTCATGGTTACTGCGCCATTAATTACACAAGGTGTTAAGGTTGATTTACCTAAAGCAGACGCAGAGCCTTTATCAAAAGATAGTAAACCGCCATTAGTTGCCTCTGTAGATGCACAAGGCAATTACTATTTAGCTGTTGGCACAAGTAAAAATGAAGCAATGTCGGCTGAAGAAGTGGCCACCCTAGTAAAAGCACACCTTGCTGTAGAACCAAACACCCCTGTAGTGGTAAACGGTGATGGCAATGTACCTTATAATGCTGTTGTACAACTTATGGTGCTGTTGCAAACAGTTGCTGGCGTACCTTCTGTTGGTTTAATGACAGATACACCGGAGAAAAAATAAGTGCAAAAGAAGTACATAATAGCCTTAGCATTAAGTATCGTTTTACATATTGTTGTTGCATTACTTATGGGGCTGGGTGATTTTTCTTCAAAACCTAAGCCAACACCACAACAGTTAAGCATGCAGGCTAAGCCAGTTAAACCTATTGAAGCGGTTGCTATTAATAAGCAAAAATTCCAACAACAAGTTGATAAAATACGTAAAGAAAATGCGGCTGTTAAAGCGGCTGAATTAAAACGTATAAAAGCGTTAGAAAATCGTGCTCAAAAGGCCAAAAAATCTCGAGAAAAAGAACAACACGAAATTAAAAAATTAGAACGGGCACGTAAAATAAAAGAAGCAGAAAAGCGTAGAGCTGATAAGGCGGCAAAAGATTCCAAAGCGAAAGCAGCTGAGGCAGAAAAAGATCGTAAAAATAAAGAAGCATTAAAACGTAAAGCGGATAAAGCCGCTTCAGATGCAAAAGCAAGACGAATCAAAGAAGAAGAAGCAGCCAAACGAGCAGAAGAATTACGTAAGAAAAAAATAGCTGAACGAAAGCAAAAAGAGCTTGAAGCAAAAGAAAAAGCAGCCCAAGAAAGGATGCTTGAAAAACAACTTGCCGAAGAAATGGCTTCACGACAAAATGCGCGACGTCAACAAATGATGAGTGAAATTCAACGTTTCACCGCATTAATTTCTCAAGCAATTCAGCGTAATTTAATTACAGATAAAGCATCAATGTCAGGAAAGTCTTGTAAATTAACGATAAGTCTTGCACCATCTGGTTTTGTGACCAATGTTGTTAAGGGGAGCGGCGATCGTATTGTCTGTGATGCTGCGCAAAAAGCGGTATATAAAGCCGGTACTTTACCAGTATCTAAAGATGCTGAAGTCTTTAAAGAAATGCGTACAATCAGTCTTACCGTTGTACCTGAATTTAATGACTAAAACTGAGTTCGAAAATAATAAGTTATTATTTAAAGTGATTTTAATAAAAAAGAGAATTTATAGATTGTTATGAAAAAATACTCATCGATTTTAATTTTAATGTTTGCTGTTTTTTCTAATCAAGTATTAGCAGCGTTAGAAATTGTAATTACCGAAGGTGTCGACAGCGCAAGACCGATTGCTGTATTACCTTTTGTTTGGGAAGGTAACGGTGCCATTCCCGAACAAATATCGAAGGTGGTTGCTAACGATTTGATCCGTAGTGGGAAATTTAATCCAATTAATGCCCTTAAATTCCCACAAATACCCAAAAAAGTAGCCGATATTGATTATGCTGCATGGGCAAGTGAAGGGGTTGAAGCCCTTGTTGTCGGTCAAATAAAACAAACGAGCATAGGGCGATATCAAATTCACTTCCAGTTAATTGATGTTATTCGAGGTCAAATTACCGGTGGTCAAGCTCAAATGTTAAGTAATGGACAATTAATTGCTGCTAATGATCATATTTTAGATGAAAGAACGGTTGAAATTGGTGCAGAGCAATTTCGTCGTTATGCGCATCGTATAAGTGATGTGGTTTATGAAAAACTTACTGGAACTCGCGGCGCGTTTTTAACAAAAATTGCGTATGTTATTGTGCGTGATGACGGCGAATATCCTTACCAGTTAGCAATTGCCGATTATGATGGATATAACGAGCAAGTATTATTAAGATCTAAACAACCATTAATGTCACCAGATTGGAATCCTAACGGTACACGCTTGGCTTATGTAACTTTTGAAAATCATCAAGCGCAAATTTATATTATGGATATTTATACGGCGAAACGAACATTAATCAGTTCTTTTACTGGAATAAATAGCGCACCTCGTTGGTCTCCTGATGGTAAGAATTTAGCGCTAGTGTTATCTAAAGATGGTAATCCTGAATTATATGTAATGAATTTAGCAACTAAGAACTTACGTCGAGTTACTCGTAATAGGGCAATAGATACCGAACCAAGTTGGAGTCCAGATGGTAATTCTTTGATATTTAGTTCAGAACGGGGTGGTAAACCGCAACTTTATCGCGTAAATTTAGTCGATGGAAAAATTAGACGCTTGACATTCGATGGCGATATGAATTTAGGTGGCTCTTTAACACCAAATGGTAAAGAATTAATCATGGTGAATAGAACTCATGGTAAATATCATTTAGCTAAACAAGAAATAGATTCAGGTGTTTTTCAGGTGTTAACTGGAACGCGATTAGATGAATCACCAAGCGTTTCTCCTAATGGGGGTATGATTATTTATAGTACATTGTATAATAATCGCCAAGTTTTAAGTTTAGTGTCTGTTGATGGCCGTTTTAAAGCTCGATTGCCAGCTTTAGACGGGCAAGTAAAATCGCCAGCATGGTCACCGTTTTTATAAATGAAATTTTGTAATACTGTTTTAAAATTTAAAAAATTGATATCTATTTAATAATAAAGGAAAAATAAGATGCGCTTAAATAAAACTCTAAAAAGCTTTGCTGTTGCTTTACCTATGTTTGCTCTAGCAGCATGTAGCTCTTCATCAGATTCTGATGCTCAAAGCTCTGTAGATACAAATGCGAATACGCAAACTACAACGCAGGTTGAAGATACAGTACAAACAACTGCGGCTCAACAAGCGGCTGCGTTTGAAGAACAAAAACGTCAACAATTAGAGCAATTGCGTCGTGAACACATTGTTTATTTTGATTTTGATATGTCTCGTGTAAATAGTGAATTTGCTAGTATTTTAGATGCGCACGCTAAATATTTAAATGAAAATCCAAGTGTTAAAGTGTTAGTAGAAGGTCATGCCGATGAACGCGGTACGCCTGAATACAATATTGCTTTAGGTGAACGTCGTGCTAAAGCGGTTGCAAGTTATCTTGAAAATATGGGGGTTTCTTCAGCACAAATTACTATAGTAAGTTACGGTGAAGAAAAGCCTATGGTTAAAGATCGCAGTGAATCGGCATTTGCTAAAAACCGTCGTGCAGTTTTAGTTTATTAATTTGAGTGATTAATGAAACTATCTACACTATTTATAGGGGTTTCAATTGCGGCAGGTAGCTTTTGGGCTATCGCCGCAAAACCAGCACCAGTTATTGAAATTGGTACAAACCCTAGTGGTGAAGCGAGTCAGCTAGCCACGCTAGAGCGTAAATTAGATGCACGAAATCGTGCTCAAATAGCTATGCAACAGCAACTTGACGATTTGCAAAATGAAATGAATGAGCTTCGTGGTGTTACAGAGCTTCATACTCATCAACTGAGCGAAGTTTTAGAACGACAACGAGAACTCTACCAAGAGCTAGATCGTCGTGTGAGCGAAGCATTAAAGCCTCAAAACAGTATTCCTGATACTATACAAGCCCCTGGAACGATAGTTAATGATGTTAATTATAGTAATGATTTAACTGAAAACGAATCATACGATAGGGCTGTAAATTTAGTACTTAAGGATAAGCGTTATGAACAAGCTATTAGTGAATTTAAATCATTTAATACGAAATACCCAAATTCAACGTATGCATCAAACGCGCATTATTGGCTAGGTCAATTGTTATTTAACAAAGGAAAGTTAGCTGACGCTGCCAATGAATTTGAAATTGTCGTGCTGAAGTTTAAAGATTCGAGTAAACGTAGCGATTCACTACTAAAATTAGCTGCCGTAGCACTAAAGCAAAAAAGCACACCTAAATCTATTGCCTTGTATAAACAAGTTATTGACGAGTATCCTAACTCATCTGCAGCACAACTTGCTAAAGCAAGACTTGAGAATATCCAACAGTAGGTATAAGTTAAAAATAGAGCAAAGATAAAACGTTTTTTGTTCTATTTGTTGGCTTTTTATGCAAACAGTCAAAATAGTGGGGAAAAGTTGATTTTTTAGTTGCACTTAAAAAATTAATGAGTATTATATGCGGCGCGTTGAGGCACCAAGTTAACGCAATGTCGGCCGTTAGCTCAGTTGGTAGAGCAGTTGGCTTTTAACCAATTTGTCGAAGGTTCAAATCCTTCACGGCCGACCACTTTTAAAATAGGTGATTTTGTAAAACAGATAAAAGCCAAGGCTTTTAACGCGATTAACAAAATCAGGTCGACGGTTTAAAATCTATACGACCAGTATTTTTAAAAGTTGTTAGAAAAATTTGTAATATGAAAACGGCCGTTAGCTCAGTTGGTAGAGCAGTTGGCTTTTAACCAATTTGTCGAAGGTTCAAATCCTTCACGGCCGACCACTTTCATATAACATAAGATTTCATAGTAAAACTAGAAACGGCCGTTAGCTCAGTTGGTAGAGCAGTTGGCTTTTAACCAATTTGTCGAAGGTTCAAATCCTTCACGGCCGACCACTTCTAGTTAGCAATAAATATCTAAATTATAAAGCCAAGGCTTTTAACGTTCTTAACCAAAATCAGGTCGAAGGTTTAAATCCTTCACGGCCGACCACTTCTAGTTAGCAATAAATATCTAAATTATAAAGCCAAGGCTTTTAACGTTCTTAACCAAAATCAGGTCGAAGTTTCAAATCCTTTACGGCCGACCACTTCTAGTTAGCACAAAATTTCTAAATAAATAATTTTCAAGTTATTCAATCCAAGGCTTTTAACGTTCTTAACCAAAATCAGGTCGAAGCTTTAAATCCTTCACGGCCGACCACTTCTAGTTAGCAATAAATTTCTAAATAAATAATTTCCAAGTTAATCAAGCCAAGGCTTTTAACGTTCTTAACCAAAATCAGGTCGAAGCTTTAAATCCTTCACGGCCGACCACTTCTAGTTAGTAATAAATATCTAAATTATAAAGCGAAGGCTTTTAACGTTCTTAACTAAGTTCAGGTCGAAGCTTTAAATCCTTCACGGCCGACCACTTCTAGTTAGCAATAAATATCTAAATTATAAAGCCAAGGCTTTTAACGTTCTTAACCAAAATCAGGTCGAAGCTTTAAATCTTTCACGGCCGACCACTTCTAGTTAGCAATAAATTTTTGAGCACTAAACCTCTAAGTTAATCAATTTTAGCTAATTTTAAATTGCTCCAATAAAAAATAAGTTTATTGTGTAACTGCAGCCTAGCAAAAAATAAAATTTATATTTAACCCTAATACCATTTTATTTCATCATCACGTATAATCCATGCGTTTTTAGGGTGTATTAAAAGAGATTTGTAATGACACAAGCTAATTTATCCGTAGATTTTGATTTTCAATTTCCAGCCAAGCCACAACCGTTAAATACGGATGAACGAGCTCGTTATAAAGAGAAAATTAAACAGTTACTTAAAGAAAAAAATGCAGTACTTGTTGCTCATTATTATACAGATCCTGAAATTCAAGCATTAGCCGAAGAAACAGGCGGTTGTGTTGCAGATTCTTTGGAAATGGCTAGATTTGGTAAACAACATCCAGCAAAAACCCTAATTGTAGCAGGTGTAAAATTTATGGGGGAAACCGCTAAAATACTAACGCCGGAAAAAACGGTGTTAATGCCTGAGCTTGAAGCCACCTGTTCACTTGATTTAGGGTGTCCTATTGATGAATTTTCAGCGTTTTGTGACCAGCACCCTGATCATACAGTGGTAGTTTACGCGAATACTTCTGCGGCGGTTAAGGCGCGTGCCGATTGGGTTGTAACCTCAAGTATTGCCTTAGAAATTGTTGAAATGCTCGCCAGTGAAGGTAAACCGATTATCTGGGGACCCGATCGCCACTTAGGAGCTTACATTGAAAAAGAAACCGGCGCAAAAATGTTAATGTGGCAGGGCGCTTGTATTGTTCACGATGAATTTAAAGCGAAAGCGCTAACTGAACTAAAAAAACAATATCCAGATGCGGGTGTTTTAGTGCATCCTGAATCCCCCGCCAGTGTAGTCGCGATTGCTGATGCTGTAGGCTCTACTAGTCAGTTAATAAAAGCCAGTCAAGAAATGCCCAATGAACACTTTATTGTTGCCACCGATAAAGGTATTTTTTATAAAATGGAACAAGCTAGCCCTAATAAAACCTTTATCGAAGCACCTACGGGTGGTAACGGCGCAACTTGTCGTAGCTGTGCTCATTGTCCTTGGATGGCGATGAATGGCTTAAAAGCGATTGTTAATGCGTTAGAAAGCCCTTATGGACACGAGATCCTTGTTGACGAGCAATTAGCTGAACAGGCATTAATTCCGCTTCACCGGATGCTTGATTTTGCCGCTGAAAATAAATTAGCAGTTAAAGGTAATGCTTAGCATTTAAAATGACAAATTAGTTATTTATACATATAAAAAAACCAGCAAATAATCTTTGCTGGTTTTTTTAGTTTCAGGGGGGAAATTATTTAACAGCGCGTTTTCTTAACATCACTAAACTTGGAATTAGTAATAATAACCAAGTTGCAGGCTCTGGTACGTTATTAATTTTGGCTGAATTACGATCAAAGCTATCAATATCGGTCATTGCATAGTTGACAAATGGTTCATAAAAGGCCACGTTCCCTAAAGTAAAGTTACTAACTCCGCTCTTAATTGCTGTTAGAGTAAATTTAACGAGTAAAAAATCTCCACCAACAAATGGGGTAAAATCATAAAATGATAGCGCCAAATTGTTTACCCCGGAACTTGCAATAAGTCCTAGTGTTAAATAACCATCGTCTAGTGGTAAATCACTTTGTAAAGATAATAAATCAATAGTAAACAGTGAAGTATCATAGAAAAAATCAAGATCGAATATATCGAATGAAGCAAAATCGCTTGCTGCTAACGTTATGTCTATTGTTTCACCTACATTGACATTATTATGATCTGGTTTAATTTCAATTAGCCCAGCATTCGCGTTAACGCTGATCAGTAACATTATTACCATTATTATTTTTTTCATTTTATTTCCTTTAATAAGTGCTTTTTAAGGAGCACAACCTCTACGGGTACATAGTGTTCGTAGTACACGTACATCTATCATATTGATAACTTTATCTTCATTTAAATCAAAAGCAGGGTTAATTGGTTGATTATGCTGGATGGCTAAAATTAGCGAACGCATGTCAAAAACATCAACGTCATCATCTCTGTCCCAATCGCCTCGTAATGCAATATCTAAACTAACGATCAAAGGATCATGATCAGACATTCTATAAGCATCTGGGGCATAGAAATCATTTTGTTGCTGAGCTGATTTACTTTCCACGTTGTAATCTAAAACGCGCGGTTCGTCGGCATTAATGTGCCACTCAGTTGCATCTAAGGTTTTTGCTAATAACGACGGACTTGCTAGGGCATGGTCTAAATAACCCAACTCACCGCCAAAAGCATAAGAATAACCTTGGTTGCCAACAAACTGATTAATTAAATTTATATAGCCGCTATTGGTAATGGTGCTGATAGGATCTTCTTTAGCATATGAATTTAAATCACCAATAATTAATACATCGGGCTCACTACTTAATTCACTATCGGTAGATAACCAACTCATTAATTCATTAGCTTGGGCAACTCGACGTGCATTAAAACATGCCTGACCATCACCTTGATCTTTATCTAAACCACTAGCACGACTACAACCGCCTTTTGATTTGAAATGATTCACAACAACGGTAAATTTTTCGCCATTAGCGTTTAAGCTAAATAACTGCGCCAACGGCGGACGATTAAATATCGCGTTGTTATTAATTTTAACGGCTGTGGCCGGAGTAACTACGCTAGGCTTATACAGTAAAGCAACAGCAATAGCATCGGTACCAACAGTGCCACCAGTATTAATATAAGTATAAGTATTTGCGCCTAGCTGAGCATTGAGTCGGGTAATTAAATCAACAATGGTGCTGTTACTATCAACGCCATCATTTTCAATTTCCATTAAGCCAACAACGTCGGCATTAATAGCAACTAATGCAGAAACCGTTTTAGCAATTTGACGCTCATATTCAGCAAGCGAATCTGCACCGCGAGAGGTCGGGAAACCATTACCGTTACCGTCGCCATTAAATAGATTTAAGACATTTAAACTCGCTACTTTAACATTACCCGCTAATAGCTCAGGTGAGGCTGTTCTGGGGTTGTTCACTATAAAGGTAGGTGCTGAAGTCGGCAAAATGCGATATTTACTATAGCTGAAATCCATTATGCCGGTTAAGGCTGTAACTTCATCTCCAGTGCGCAGCGTGTTATTAGCAGATAATCCACCTGTTGGGTAAATAACGGTACTTGGATTAGAGCCACTGATTAGATCATCAAGTGTAATTTTGTTGAACTTATTCGTTGCGGCTAAATTTATGGCTTCAGTTGAGTTAGGCGTAAATAAATTGGTTGGGTTAAATAAACGACCATTAGAAAGATCAACTTCGCCATAATGACCAAGTTCATAGTTGTCTGAAACCGTTAATGGCGCTCCATTGCTCACTAACATACCTTCAAGCGCTTCTAAGTCGTTTAATGAATTAAAAGGCAGAGGAATATTCGTAGCAGTAACACTACCACTACCACAAGTGAGTATATCTTCGCTGGCACTAATTTGTGTTTTTCCATAACGTTCAGAAACGCTACCAATAACCCGAACCACATCGCCCGCATTAGGTGTTATGCTGTTTTTATTGTTGTAAACAAAAATACCTTCAGAAGTTGCGCTATTGTTATCGTAGTCAACTAGCTCTTCTTGAACAAAAAAACCGCTCAAGCTTGGCAATACAGCACTAACAACACCTTCAATAATTTGCACTTTATCTGCAACCGGAGACACATCGCCTTCGCCTTGGATCGCGCTAATTAAATTTGCACTGTCATTACATAAACCAATACTCGAGATAGGATCTCCTCCATTATTACCACCAGACCCAAAATTTTGGTTAGTATTAATTGTTCCAAAAGTATTACTAGCAGGAGCTTGCCAGCTAAAATCTTCTGAATTAATACCTGTTCCCGATAATTGTAGAGAAAATCCAACGGAAGTATTACTCGGTTCGGTTACCCCAATATCAACGCTAGACATACCACTAGCTGGGCCATTGGTTGCTGTTAAACTACCTTCGTAACTTAAAAATTGAATAATATTATTGTTACTATCGATTAAAGCAACACCGTCAGGAGCACCATTTTGAATGCCGCTAATTGCAAAAAACACAGTACCAAAACCATTCTGTTGATTACTAATAACCCCAGATAAAGCCGTAGTTTTATAAGTAGTACCATTTTTACCATTGTATAAAACGAGGCTTAAACCTGATAAATCAGTTCCCGCAGAGCCGGCAATTTCAATACCTTCGTTACTATCTGTACCACTGTTGTCATAATGAATTTCATTAATAAACACACTACCTTGTTCAAAGGTTTGATCTGTATTTACCTGATCAAATGTACTGCTAGCGGCAGCTTGCCAAGTAAAGTCGTTATATTTAAAACCAGTACCCGCAAGCTGTAATGAAAAGCCAGTATTCGTGCTACTTGCTTCACTAACACCAATATCGGTACTCGTGGTGCCATTTGCGGGACCATTAGTTGCTGTAAAAGCGCCTTCATAACTTAAAAATTGCAGTACATTACTATCAGCATCAACAAGCGCCATACCATCGGGAGCACCATTTTGAATACCACTAATGGCAAATGACAAAGTGCCAAAACCCGCTTGCATATTTGACAAAACACCAGACAAAGCGACTGTTTTATAAGTAGTACCATTTCTACCGTTATACAGTACAAGGCTTAAACCGGTTAAATCAGTGCCCGCAGGGCCAGCAATTTCAATGGCTTCACCTGTATCTGACCCTGAATTATCATAATGAATCTCATTGATAAATAGTAAACTGGTATCAGTAGATGTTGGCGTTGTGCCACCATCATTTGGAGGTGTGCCACCACCGTCACCCGGAGGCGTTCCACCGCCATCTGGAGGAGTACTGTCAGTACAAGTTGCAGCACTATATAACATAGTTACCCATTCAGGGTGATCGATATAAGGATTACGATTGCCTTGCAGTTCATAAATACGGTCATTTCGTCGTTGCTCTGTTGCATCAACAGGATCGGCATTATTCCATTCAAGTAATCGACATAATCGGCCTAGAGCCGCTTCACCGCCAGACGTTAAGCGATCAACTACCTGTAAATCAGGAGTGCTGTCCATACCTTCATAACGGGTATCCATGTAAAAAACCATACGGGCAACATCACCTTTAACCGCATCACGCGGTTCAAAAGAATCGCCATCTACACGGTTAAGTGGAGCTTCAGTTAATGGCGCGTCACTGTTATCAAAATCTAAATTACCGCGAGCAGAGTTAACCGATATATCTGCAGGGCGTAAATGGTGAATGTCAGTGTAGCCTTCTTGACTTGAGTCAGGAAAACCATGGCTTTTAGCCCATACATGCTCTCTATTCCAATTGTCTGGATTTGAACTTTGTGTGCCGCTGCCGTTAGAAAATTTAGGGATTGAGTTACCACGATAAAGTAATATCACATTATCAGGATTATTTGGATCTTCATCAGTTTGGGTTAATGCTGTCCAAACTTCTGAGTAGGTAAGTTGTTTATGGTTTTGGCTGATTGCTGCCGTAATAGCTGTTTTTATTTCACTAGCCGATAAATTATTGCTTACTGCTGCCAGTGCATTCGCATAATAAATTCCATCATTAAAAGTTGCCGCATCTGCAACTTTATCTAACGGTGGGCAATTGAAACAGGCATTTTCAATATCACTAGCGTGCGCCATAGACGCACAAAAATAAACCAGCAATGCTGGCGACTTAAATTTCATGTTAAATCCTTATTTGTTATTTTAGTTGTAGAATTTTTACATTTAATTGTTACGATTTGGTTACTGTTTTGTTTTTATTTTTCTACAAAATGTAAAATCTCATAAACCAACTAAACGGTCAATTAAATTTAATTTTAATAAACAATCATATACAGCCCTTTTAAAATAATTAACTATATTAAGTTTTTATTGGACTTTTATTGACTAATTGGACATAAAAAGTGATTTGTTAATATATGATGACTCGTTTGAGTTATATTTGTGCTTATATTAGAAGTAGTATTAACATTTAGTTGAAAAATATAAAGGTTAAGTTTCTTTTGGATATTTTGATAAAAATTTTTAACTACTTTGAATGAAGATTTTTCAGCGCTAAAACGAGGATGAAACTGTTAGCCGTGAAAAATTAATATTTGCCTTGCACTCATCACACATTTTCCCTACCATAGCGCAGCAAAAAAAGTGCAGCAAAATGTTTCAACTAAGGTGACGTGTCCGAGTGGCTGAAGGAGCACGCCTGGAAAGTGTGTAAAGGGCAACCTTTCGAGAGTTCGAATCTCTCCGTCACCGCCATTCTTTATAGGTAAGTCTCTGTTTTACATGTTTTTTTTATGTATTCTGTTTTCTGAACTGTCAAGAAGACCGTCAAATATTCACGTTACTATAAAAACTACCTCATATAAAATTAATCTAACCTGATCAAAGATCAGAACCCCATAATTTTATTTAAGGTTACAGGTGAACTGGACAATTACATTAGTTGTGCCACTAATATATATGTTCTCTGTGCGCAAAGCGGAAGCTAGCATCAAAAATATTGCTATGTATTTTCTAATGAATTAATAAGCTAAGTTCCATGTTTATCATAGTGATTTAGGGATGTTAATTTGTAGTTATCTTATTTTATTATTTTTCATTAAGAATCACTGTTATTAGTTTGTACGCTTTCACCGTAGAAAGCGTGTTTTTTGCCTTCTTTCTACAGCAGTGATTTTTTTGATTAATTAATCCCTTGATTTTATGAGGGTACATGGATAGATTAAAGTTTATTAATTTAAGTTTTGGCGAGTGAGAACCTTGCAGGAAAAAGGTTTTTTACTCGTCTAATAAGCTGTTATATTTTTCTGGAGGTCGGGTGCAGAGTCTAAATTTGAAGTCAAACAAAGTAGCTATTAAGCAAGCATTCTCTTTGCATGATAAAAAAGATTTCACAATAGACTGTGTCCTTGAAGGCTCAATGTGTGATGTAAAGTCGGATTGCCAAATATCTCCAGCTGTTTTTTTAATACAAAATGGACCATTTCATATTTTAGGGGGAAACCCTAAACACTCTAAAGCCGAAGCAATATTAGACTTTATTCCCTGTGGTTCAACGATTCTTCCAAGTCCTCCCGAATGGATATCTAAACTTGAAAAACAACCGAATGTTACTCTACAACAATATGATAGATTCTCTTTAGAGCATAAGAGTATTTCAGTTGCTCACCTTGATAGGATTATTGCTTCAAATCCTAACCAGTTAAATGTAAAAAAAATTGATGTGTCATTGGCTTCTGATATTTATCAGAGTGAAGATTTTCAATATCACTTTCAAAATTTTAAATCTGAAGCAGACTTTTTAAAAAGAGGCTTAGGTTACGCAGCGCTATTTGACGGCCTAATTATAGGCGTAGCATCATCGGCTTTAGTCTGTAACAGTGGTTACGAGATTAATATTATGGTTTTACCTGAATACCGTGGGAAATCTTTAGGTAAATTGCTTGGTGCATATTTGGTAAGGTCAATATTAAATAACGGTAAAATTCCACATTGGGATGCGGCAAATGAAATATCTCTAAACTTAGCTAAGCAGTTAGGTTATGATTTTAAAGGTAAATATCAGGCGTATAGAGTAAAAAAATATAACAAGAAAATAAACAAGGACACGTAACAGTTGGCTACGTTTCGCTTCGCTACACAATTTTAGCCAACCATTACTTAGCCTGTTATTTGGGCGTTAGCAGCCTAAACAAGGTGAGGTGTAAATTGAAAATAGCCGTAATACTATTGAGTCTTTTGGTTGTAGGGTGTACTTCCACAACTACACTGAAAGTTGAGGAAGTGAAGGATAATATCAGGGATGATTTTTCATTCAAAATATCATCTCGAGAAGGGCCTTCATCTGAAGTTACAAAGTATCTACCCCATGATTTCTGTAATATGGGATTTACAGCTTCAGTTTCAGAAATTTATGATGATAATGAATGGGATCCTAACTCAAAAGTAACATTTTCAAGCTTGAAAAACGGGCAAAGTTTTTCCTTATTGTTTTATTACGACAAATCTAACAAGAATATTTTACCTTTAATTATGCACAGTGACGATGAGTCAGCAGAGCCCTTAGGAATGGCTTTTTCCTTGGGAGAAAAAATAACATCAATGATTTACTATGATAACCTTGATTTAGGTGTTTCCCTTTCATCTTCATCAAAGATGGATAGCATTATTAACCTTGATGGTAAAACTAAGCATACAGAAGATTTTGATTTTTCTGTAGTAGATATGGGGTTCAAGCCTGACCAAGTCAAATTCTCAGGAGCCTCAGTTGAATCAGCTTTTGATTCTATATATTTTACCGTCGGCTGCTAAGTTGCTTAAACGGAAAAATAACAGTTGGCCATCGCTTCGCGATTATAGCCAACCATTATTTTCCGCTTAGCAAAGCGTTAAGTTTCTTTGGAGTACCTAATCCAGCATGGATGACTTTTTCAAAACTAAAGTTGGATTTACAATAGGCTTACTAGCTGCTGTATTTGCAATTAAGCCAATAATAGAGGCAAATTCCTCCTTAGGTTTCCTAATCTTTGGCCTGAAAATAACTATTGAATATGCCTATCTATTTTTAACTTTTTGTTTGAGCTTAGCGGTTTATTTTATATCGTTGCAGTTTGCATCAGCTAAGCATGTCAGTTTACTAGATAAAATAAGCAATACCTGTTACTCCGTAGCATTAGCTACTCCCCCTGTTTTTATTGCCTTTTGGCTCACAACTAGCGTACTTGAATTTGTTGGGGGCTATTTGGTACAAATTCCCGATATATGGCTTAATATTCTTGCTGGAGTTTTATCTGGTGTATTTGGAAATGTCATTTTTGGATTTTTTGCCAAATCTATTCGACAAAAATCAGATGCTGCTGATCAGGATAGGGAAAGAAAGGTTGATATCGAGCTACTTACTAAAGCTCAGGAATTATTTAAGTTGGGCATGTACGATATGTCAGTCCTTGAATCTAGTAAAGTTGTAGAGTCTATAGTACATCGATTGCTAACATTACGTGGAATTCCTGTTCATCGAGAGACATTTCTTGAAATGATCAGACTATCAGAGCATAACGGAATATTGACTAAGAAAGAGTCAGAGCTTTTACATGAAATACGCAAAAAACGTAACGCATCTGTGCACAGCATTGAAGCAGTAGATAAAGCATCCGCTGAAAGAATCCTTTTCCTATCGCGCGATCTTATATCGAAGCTTGACATAACATCAAACTTAACAGCCTATCAATGGTTAGAAAAAAACAGAGAAAATGTACTGTTAGCTTTTAAGAGTGGCGACTCCAAAAAGAGCAAAGAAGCAATACGAAAGCTAATGGTAGCGTGGGAAAATAGAGATGGGGCTGTATGGCTTGAGCTTGCTGAATTTTTTGAAGTAGCCTTACAGAACAGTCCTCATTTAATTATAGAAAGCTTCGGTAATGACAAATCATTACTCAATAGTTGGCTCGAAAGTATTAATGTTCAATTATTTACTGATTTTATTGGTGGTGAGAAATCTAAGCTTCTTAAATCTAAAGAGTTAATATTAAAAAGTATAGAGACTTATGTATCTCGCTGTACGAATGCAGAACATAAAGCTGTGGCCTATAGAATAATGAAGGTAGTTCAAGAGTCTACAATCGATGAAGTTGATTAATCGAAACTATAAGTCGCTCAAAAGGACAAAAAACAGTTGGTTTTTGCTCCTTCGTCGCTTATTTTAACCAACTATTTTTTGCCTCTTAGCGAGGCGTTAGAGCGCAAGAAGTGTTGCAGCACGTTTAAAGTTCGATTAAGAATAAGAGCACTATTATGCCAAGAGATATTAAGAAAGGATTCGATGATTTTCATAACAAGATTAAAACCTCTGCTGTAGAGACTGCTGCAGCTAAATCGCATAGAGCCTCTATAGAGAGCTGCCTAAAAAATAAATTTGGACTAAAAAGATTTACGCGAATCGGTTCCTTTGGGAACGGAACCAACATCAATGGGTATAGCGACGTAGACTATTTAGCATCAATTCCAACAAGCGAGCTAACACAAACATCTACAGCTTCACTTTCAAAGGTAAGAAACGCGCTAAATTATCGGTTTTCTAGCACAAATGTAAGAGTTAGCGCGCCAGCTGTGGTCTGCCCTTTTGGAGCATACAAGTCTGAAGATACGGAAGTTGTAGTTGCCGATTACATAAGGGAAACAAATGGTTTTAAGGTTTATGAAATTGCGGATAGCAACGGTGGCTGGATGGAAGTAAGCCCTGATGCCCACAACGATTACGTAGCAAGAGTTAATAAAAAGCATGGGGGGAAAGTAAAGCCGTTGATTCGGTTTATAAAAGCCTGGAAGTATTATAGAGAAGTTCCTATAAGCTCGTTTTATCTAGAAATGAGAGTAGCTAAGTATGCCGATTGTGAATCAAGTATTATCTACGACATAGATGTCAATCAAATTTTGGCTATGTTAGATGCTAATAAATTAGCAGCAATGCAAGACCCGTCGGGCTTTGGAGGAAATATATATCCATGTAAGACTGAAGCATCAAAACAAGATGCGCTTTCAAAGTTAAAAAGAGCGGCTACTCGTTCAGGAAAAGCACGATCAGAAGAAGAAAATGGTAATACTAAGGCTGCTTTTGAATGGTGGCGCTTGCTTTATAATGATAAATTTTCGACTTATTACCTATGAATATAATTGAAAGACAAGAGTTACCAGAAAACATTGAGCTTCTGGCTGCGCAAAAGAATATTTATTCAAGAGCGAAAAACATTATTGGGGTTCAAATGTTACTTAGTGTTCCTGTTGCTCTTTGTGCTGCCATTACGACTATAGTGAAACCAGAGCTAAACGGATACATAGCACTCTGGGGGATATTGATTGTCTTGTTTGAGCTATTCGTCTTCACCCCTTGGGTAAAGAAGCTACAGGATAACGCAGCTAGGATTCAAGAGCTGTTTGATACAAAAGTCTTTGGGCTAGATTGGAATGAAATTTCTGTTGGCAAAAGGCCTGAGCCAGAGCTAATACATGAAGAAGCGAATAAGCACGGGATAGTTGAGGAAGAAATTACTGGTTTAAGAAATTGGTATCCGTTAATCATAGATGGGATTCCAGAGATATTCGGAATCATTATTTGTCAGCGATCCAACGTCTGGTGGGATGCAAGAATGAGAAGGAAGTATACCTTGGCTATCCGTGTCATCCTTGTTTCTATTGCCTTGGGGTTGATTGGGTATGGGCTCTATGAAAAGAAGGATATGTTTGAGTTTTTGGCCTTTATAGTTGCACCTCTCGCAGCAACCTACGTCTTTGGCTATCGTCAAATGACGGAGCACGGTGAAGCAGCAGATAGACTAGATATGTTGAAATCTTTTTCCGAAAAGATTTGGTCTGATGCCTTGGCCGGTAAAGATGTTGCGACCTTGATGTTGGAATCAAGGGCGCTTCAAGACCAGATTTTTGAACACAGGAAAAAAAATCCCCCCATCTTTGATTTCCTGTTCAGATGGTTCAGAGATGGAAACGAAGAGTTGATGAACAAAGGGGCAAAAACACTTGTCGACGAATATTCTCGGCGTAGCTAGTGCAGCCCCGTCGCTCTCTAACAAGCGCATTGTTGTCGGACTGGTTTTCCGCTGCGCTGCAAACCAGCCGCAAATGCGGGCGTTAGCTGTACAAAAGGATGCCGTGCGTAAATTTTCTATTTCGTCAAATATCCCTGTTTTTTACAAAAAAAATCCAACAAAGTTTGATAATTCATTGTAATAGCTCAAAAGTCTTATATATTAGGCACTCTTTATTTTTTCTCAAAACTACGACTGTGGTAATGCCATGAATTATAACGAAGTTAAATCAGTTTTATTTGTCTGTATGGGCAATATTTGTCGTTCGCCTAGTGCAGAAGCTGTTTTTCGCCATAAAGCTGCGCAACAAGGTTTAAAATTATTAATAGACTCAGCCGGGACTTTAGGGGCGCACGCTCGTGAAAAGCCTGATCATCGCGCGCAAAAAGCTGGCATCGCCCGTGGTTATTCTTTTGATGGCATTAAAGCGCGTAAAGTGACAGAAAAAGATTTTGAAAAATTTGATCTGATTTTAGCGATGGATGAAGACAATATTCAAAATTTATTAAAGATTGCGCCAGCGCATTTAACCGATAAAATTGCACTGTTTTTAAATTTTGCTCATAACTATGAGGATACAGAAGTACCTGATCCCTATTATGGTGGCGCTAAAGGTTTTCAATATGTATTAGATCTTGTTGAAGACGCCAGTGATGGCTTACTTGAAAGAATGAAAGCAGTTTAGATAAAACTCATATGATGAGATATAGCTATAATGAGATATAAATGAGACATAGTAAACATTCGAATATTGAGGCTAAAGAATTTAACTGGCAGGTGCTTAAATTACTTTGGCCTTTTTTATTAGAATATAAACATAGGGTATTATTAGCGCTTGCTTGCTTGATTTTAACGAAGGTTGCCAGTGTTTATTTGCCTTTTGTATTAAAAAATATTGTTGATACATTAAATAAGTCAAATGAAATAACGCAAAACCAGCAACTCTTAATTGTTCCTTTTGGTTTAGTTGCTGCTTATGGTTTAGTGCGTTTAACTACGGTTATTTTTGCTGAAGTGCGAGATACTTTATTTGCCCGAGTTACAGAACGTGCCATCCGTAGAATTGGCTTGCAAGTTTTCAGACATTTACATCAACTCGATCTCGATTTTCATCTTAATCGTCAAACCGGCGGGCTATCACGAGATATCGACCGTGGTACCTCGGGTATTAGTTTTTTAATGCGCTTTATGATTTTTAATATTGTGCCGACCTTATTTGAAATAACTATGGTGATCAGTATTTTATTGATCAATTACGGGGTGTGGTTTGCGCTACTTACTTTACTTTCTATTGTTATTTATGTTGCTTATTCGGTTAAAGCTACCGAATGGCGAACGCGATATATAAGAGCTGCCAATATAGCCGATTCATCTAGTAATACGCGAGCGATTGACAGTTTAATTAATTATGAAACGGTTAAATATTTTACCAATGAAGAATATGAAGCGCGCGCCTATGATCAACAGTTAACTGATTGGGAAACGGCTAAGTTACAAAATAGATTATCTTTATTTGCTTTAAATGGCGGTCAGGCCGTGATCATTTCGTTATCGATGACGGCAATGCTGGCTTTAGCTGCTTATCAGGTAACTAATAAACAAATGACCATAGGTGATTTTGTTTTAATTAACGCGTTTATGATGCAATTATTTATGCCGCTTAATTTTTTAGGTTTTGTTTATCGCGAAATTAAAGGCTCGTTAGCCAATATTGAAAACTTTTTTGGTTTATTAAACAAAAAGCCTAAAGTGAGTGATAGGGAAAACGCGTATGATTTAATTGTAAAAAAAGGCTGTGTGGTTTTTGATCAAGTTTCATTTCATTATCAAGCCCAACGGGCGATCATTAAAAATATTTCGTTTACGATAAACACGGGTGAAAAGGTTGCTATTGTGGGTGAAAGCGGCTCGGGTAAATCTACGTTAGTTAAATTACTTTTTCGTTTTTATGACGTAAATTCAGGAATTATTAGTATTGATGAGCAACCGATCACTGCAGTTACACAAGAGTCGTTAAGAAAACAAATAGGTATTGTACCGCAAGACACCGTTTTATTTAATGATACTTTATTTGAAAATGTTCGCTATGGAAAACCCACCGCGAGTGATAATGAAGTGTATAAAGCAATTGAATTGGCCTATTTAAATGATTTTATTAAATCATTACCTGATGGTGTAAAAACGGTTGTAGGCGAGCGTGGTTTAAAGCTTTCGGGTGGTGAAAAACAACGGGTTGCTATTGCTCGTACTATCTTAAAAAATCCGAGTATTTTGGTGTTTGATGAAGCCACTTCTTCGTTAGATAGTCGCTCTGAACAGGCAATTTTAACCGCTATAAAAAGCGTGAGTAAAAACCATACCAGTTTAGTTATCGCTCATCGTTTATCAACGATTACTGATGCTGATAAAATTATCGTTTTAGATAAAGGCAGAATTGTTGAGCAAGGCGATCATCATAGTTTGTTAGCCAAACAAAGCCATTATTACAAGATGTGGCAAATTCAGCAAAATAAAGAACAAAAAAGCAGTGAAGCACACAACAAAAGTGACAATAATGAAGTTTGATGATAATAGTTTATTAGCCGTACAACACACTAAACAATGGCTTGAAGAAATCATTGTGGGTTTGAATTTTTGCCCATTCGCAAAAAAAGAATTAGTAAATAACCGTGTTTTTTATCACGTATCTAAACAAATAAAATTACAAAATGCTTTGTTAGAAATTATTGAACAATGCGTATATTTAGAAAATCATCCTGAACTGGAAACAAGCTTGATTATTTATCCATCAAGTTTTAAAAACTTTAATCAATATCTCGATTTAGTGGATTACGCTAATGAATTACTTGTTGAGCAAGGTTTTGAAGGTGTATTTCAATTAGCGAGTTTTCATCCCGATTATTGTTTTGCTGATAGTGAGTTTGACGATGCGGCTAATTTTACTAATCGTTCACCATACCCAATTATACATATAATCCGAGAAGCGAGTATGGAAAAAGTTTTATCAGTGTATCAAAACCCTGAACTGATCCCTGAAAACAATATTAGTTTAGCCCAACAAAAAGGTGAAGAATTTTTTAAAAATACACTCTTAACGATTAAAAACACTGAACTATTTACAGAATAAAGCGTGTAAAGCATGACGTATTTACAAGAATTTTTAATTATTGCCTCAATCCATTTATTAGCGGTTGCTAGTCCAGGGCCCGATTTTGCTGTGATTTTAAGGCAAAGTGTCCGTTATGGTCGGCGCAGTGCAATATTTACCAGTTTAGGTATTGGTACCGGTATATTATTACATGTCGCTTATTCTTTAGTGGGAATTGGTATTTTAATTGCGAGTTCACCTTATTTGTTCACTATTTTAAAATTCATCGCTGCGGCATATTTTTGTTATATAGCATGGCATGGGCTTCGCGCAAAAGCTCCCAGTGAAATAGAAATAGATTTAACCGTAAAAGCTGATGATCACCCCAGCGACAAAAAATCGTTTATTACAGGTTTTTTGGTTAACGGTTTGAATATAAAAGCGACGTTGTTTTTTGTTAGCTTATTTTCTATGGTGATTTCAGCCTCCACCCCTTTTGTTATAAAACTTAGCTATGGTTTGTATATGGCGGTTGCTACTGCCTTATGGTTTAGTAGTTTGTCTTACTTATTAAGTATTAAACACTTTCGTCAAGTGCTTATACAAAAAGGGTATTGGCTTGAACGTTTTATGGGGCTGGTGCTTTTACTTGTCGCGATAGAATTAATTTTAAGCTCACTTAAGTAAAAACTTATGTGGTTTAGTAACTAACCTGTAACGTCTAAATAATAGGGTCTGTTGATCTTTCAGTTTATAGCTCTGTTGCACTTGAAAAAGATGGCAATCGAGGCGCTTAATGTAATGTTTGGTTGTTCCAAATGCACATTAAACAACAAAGAGTGACACTTTTTCAAGGCAACCCAAGGGGCTATGACTATTTTTCAACCTAACATCGTTAAACATGGTTAAAGTAGAATGACTACATTGCACAATTTTTGCCTTGTTATCTTAAAAAATAGCCTATAGCAGAGACTAAAATTAAAGATCAACAGACCCTAGTTAGCTTTTCTGGCTACGCTAATCGTAAATACCGTTAAATTTCAAAAAATAGCGATAAAGATTTGTTGAAATAGATTTGTTATACTTGAGCCAATTTTCTAAAAGGTTAATTTTTGTGGATAAAAGTACAGTATTTAATGTTGGTGGCGATTTGGAAAGTGCAGTAAAAGGTGAATACACCATTGATATTTCAGCTGTACTTAAAGAGGCATGGAAGAAAACACAGCAGAGTAGAATGGCTATAAACAGTGGCTTACTCTTCGTTTTTTCTTTAGGTGTGCTAGTTTCATATTTTGTTAGCGAATATTTTGGTGGTATTGAACAAGCCATGCAAAAGCCGCAAACCTTATTGCTTATTCAAACATTAGTTAGCCTTGTTATTTGGCCATTTTTGGCTGGTGTAGAAATGATGGGGGTATTCCATGCTGTTGGTTTAAAAACAGAAACTAATCTTATTTTTTCATTTTTGAAAAGAGCGAGTATGGTAGTTGTGTGTGGTTTATTTACCTCAGTATTAGTGAGTGTTGGCATTCAACTTTTCATTTTGCCAGGGATATTTTTAGCGGTAATATTTTCATTAACTATACCATTAGTGGTTGAAAAAAGGCTTTCGCCCATAAAAGCAATGATTATTTCTGTGCAATCATTACGCTTTCAATGGCTAAAACTGTTCTTAGTATATTTTATTCTTACCGTAATTTTAGCGATATCGCTATTACCATTAATTATATTGGGTAACAGCAATTTAGTTATTATTGGTATTGTCTTGTTTTTCTTTTGTTTGTCTTATTTAGCACCACTGTTTTATAACGTTAAGGGCATTTTATATCGAGAAATATTTGGTTTGAAATTACAAAACACCGATCAATCATTGTCAAAACCTGATGATGTATTTATTGCCTAGGAGGCAAGATGTTATCACTTTCAAGAGTATTTATAATGTTGCTAGTTTTGACCTTTTTTGGGATGTTAATTGCACCTATTATAAAATACAACAATGTAGAAAAAGTGTATGTAAATAACGCCTCAAGCACATTAAAGCATATTGCTAAACCAAAAAAAATAGAAGCACCATTACATGATCTAAAATTACCTGACTTTGCTCATTTAAAAAATGTAACTGCGAAAAAACAGCTTTTTTTTGATTTTTTAGCCCCAGCGGTTAAAAAAGAAAATATACGGATACTCGAACAACGTAAACAGCTGTTAATGTTAAAATCAAAAGCGTTAATTAATATAAGACCAGCCGAAAAAGCTTATATAATTAAGTTGGCAAAACAATATAAGTTAAATAAAAGACTTTCTCTTAAGAAAAAAATTGCTGAATTAATTGTTCGTATCGATGAAGTGCCAGCAGAGTTGGTTTTAGTGCAAGCCGCGAATGAATCTGCTTGGGGTACGTCAAGATTTGCGCGTATAGGGCTCAATTTTTTTGGTATTTGGTGTTACACCCCCCAGTGTGGCATGATCCCAAACGGTCGTAGTGGTGACGATAAGCATGAAGTGGCGGCATTTGAAAGTGTAGATCAAGCGGTACAGCATTATTTTTTTAATATAAACAGTCACGATGCATATAAAGTTCTTCGTGAGATTCGTCGGCAATTACGCATTCAAAAGCATCCCTTGAAAGCTGAAATACTCGCTTCGGGTTTATCAGCATATTCTTCGAGAGGTGAGCATTATGTGTTAGAAATAACGAAAATGATCGAGCAAAATCAATCTTATATTATTGCGGCTCTTAATCGAACAAACGATTAATCATTTACATTAAAGTATGGGCTTTATGTAGCTTGATTTTCTACTTTTTTGTTATACTGCACTGGTTTTTTAATTAAATAAGTTGTCGGTATTATTTTGTCTGTTATTAAATCTCCTATTGAAGATAACGAAGCAACACCTTCGTTAAAATCACTTTTTTCTTTATTAAAGCAAACTAAAAATAGCGATCATGGTCGATTGAAAAAACGTTTGCATGGGCTAAAGAAAATACCCGATGAAACAAAACAACAAAAAGCGCTCAATATTATTGCTGTTGCTATTAATGAATCAATTACTGCTAAACAAGTAAAAATTAAAAATTGCCCCAAGGTTAGTTACCCTGAAGGTTTACCTGTTTCACAAAATGTCGATATTATTGCTCAAGCGATTAAAAATAACCAAGTGGTTATTATTGCCGGTGAAACTGGTTCGGGTAAAACCACACAAATTCCTAAAATATGTCTTGAATTAGGCCGTGGTGTTGACGGTTTAATTGGTCATACACAACCTCGAAGAATTGCTGCTCGTACCGTAGCAGGGCGAATAGCCGAAGAATTAAACAGTAAAGTAGGCGAGGTTGTTGGTTATAAGGTTCGTTTTACTGATCAGGTAACTGAACGTAGTTATATTAAATTGATGACCGACGGTATTTTACTGGCTGAAATGCAAAAAGATCGGTTATTACGTCAATACGACACCATTATTATTGATGAAGCGCACGAGCGCAGTTTAAATATTGATTTTATTTTAGGCTATTTAAAACAAATTTTACCCCGTCGCCCTGATCTTAAAGTGATCATTACCTCAGCAACAATAGATCCACAACGTTTTGCACAGCATTTTGCGGATAAAAATGGCATAGAAGCTCCCATTATTGAAGTGTCTGGTCGTACTTATCCAGTAGATATTCATTACCGCCCCTTACTTTCAGAAAAAAGTGATGAAGATAGCATTGATACGCAAGATGTTATTTCGGGTATTTTATCCGCTGTTGATGAGTTATCGCAGTTATCACGCGGTGATATTTTGATTTTTCTAAACGGTGAACGTGAAATTAGAGATACTGCTTATGCACTAGAAAAAGCACAATTAGCCCACACCCAAATTTTACCGTTGTTTTCACGGTTAACCGTGCAAGAGCAAAATCGTATTTTTGCTCCGCATAATGGTCGTAATATTGTGTTAGCAACTAACGTTGCCGAAACATCATTAACGGTGCCTGGTATAAAATATGTTATCGACCCGGGTACGGCACGTATTTCTCGTTACAGTTACCGTACTAAAGTTCAACGCTTGCCAATTGAACCTATATCGCAAGCGAGTGCAAATCAACGCTCCGGACGTTGTGGGCGTGTATCTTCAGGTGTTTGTATTCGGTTATATAGTGAAGAAGATTTTTTAAACCGCCCTGAATTTACCGATCCTGAAATACTGCGCACTAATTTAGCGACCGTTATTTTGCAAATGTTAGCGCTTGATTTAGGTGAGGTTGCCGATTTCCCCTTTGTACAACCGCCTGATAATCGTAATATTACCGACGGTATTCGGTTGTTAGAAGAACTCGCGGCAATTGATAAAAACCAAGAACCACCATCTATCAGTTATAAGCGCACAAATGAACATCAAACAAAAATAAAACTTACAAAAACTGGGCAATTATTAGCACGGTTTTCAATTGACCCACGTTTATCCAAAATGTTGCTGACAGGGATAGAAACCGGCTGTGCACAAGCGATTATCGCTGTTGTTGCTGGGATCAGTATTCAAGATCCGCGTGAACGCCCCATGGAAAAACAACAAGCGGCAGATGAAAAACATAATCGTTTTAAAGACAAAGAGTCTGATTTTATTAGTTTGCTGAACTTATGGCAGTACGTAAACCAGCAGCAGCAAGCGTTAACCCAAAATCAATTTAGACGTTTATGTCAAAAGGAATTTTTATCCTATATGCGTGTGCGTGAATGGCAAGATATTGTCAGCCAATTAACGCAAACGGTAAAGGAGCTTAAATTACCTTTAGGTCAAAACATTGCTGATTTTTCTAACGCCAGTTTATCTAGTGTGAATAACAAAAGTGCGAACGACGAGCAAAAGAAAAAAATTCAACAACAAGCCGATACCATTCATCAATCAATATTATCGGGTTTATTAAGTCATTTAGGGCAATTAGATGAAAACCGTGAGTACAAAGGTGCACGCGGTAGTCGTTTTTATATTTTTCCTGGCTCTGGTATCGCTAAGAAATCACCAAAGTGGCTAATGGCCGCAGAATTAGTTGAAACTAGCCGCTTGTTTGCTCGCATGGCAGCAAAAATAGATCTTGATTGGGTTGAACCGCTCGCTGAGCATTTAATTAAACGAAATTACAGTGAACCGCACTGGGAGAAAAAACAAGGTGCGGTGATGGCGTTTGAGCAGGTGTCGCTCTATGGCATGATTATCGTTAACAAACGAAAACTTCATTTTAAGCACATTGAACCAGAAACGTGTCGAGAAATTTTTATTCGTGAAGCGTTAGTTAATGGTGATTGCACAATTAATGAAGCATTTTTTCAACACAACAAGAACTTAGTTAACTCAATAGAAAAAATGGAACAAAAAGCTCGACGCAAAGACTTTTTAATTGATGAAGAACAATTATACGATTTTTATCAACAGAAAATTCCTGCAGAAGTGGTGTGTTTAACGAGCTTTTTAGCTTGGTGGAAAAAAGCAAAACAACAAAACAATAAACAATTACATTTTAGTGAAGAATTTTTATTAAAAGATACCGCCAAGAAGCTATCGAAAGCTGAACATCCAGACTTTTGGCAACAAGGCGCGTTAACATTACCATTGAGTTATCATTTTAATCCTGGCGATATTGATGACGGTATTTCCGTTGCAATTCCTGTAGGTATATTAAATCAAGTAGAAAATAGTGGTTTTGATTGGCTTATTCCTGCTCTGCGTTTAGAGCTAATTATCGCTTTAATTAAAGCGTTACCGAAAAGTTTACGTCGCAATTTTGTGCCTGCGCCTAATTATGCTGAAGCGTGTTTAACTGCGATAAGCGAAAATACGGCGAATCAAACCTTATCCTTAAGCCAAGCAATTGCAAAACAGTTACTCCGCATGACTGGGGTTCGTTTACCTGAAGATGCGTGGCAAGAACTTGATTTGCCAATTCATTTAACCATGAATTTTAAAATTGTTGATGAAAAAGGTAAGGTGATTAAGCAGGGGCGAAATTTAGATCACCTTAAAAATGATCTCCAAGGTAAAGTGAAGCAATCCATTCAAAAAGTGGCTGAAAAAGGTATTGAAAAATCAGAGATTACCGAGTGGAATATTGGTGATTTGCCTCATGGTTATGAGAAAAAAGTCGCAAATATTACCATTAAAGCTTTCCCAGCCTTGGTTGATCACAACAGTAGTGTCGCTATTGAATTATTTGAACAACAATCACTTGCCGATGAAGCGATGCTTCGCGGACTAAGCCGGTTAATTTTATTAAATATTCCATCTCCAGTTAAATACTTACAACAAAAGTTACCGAATAAAGCCAAATTAGGCCTGTATTTTAATCCGTTTGGCACCATTAACGACTTACTTAATGATTGCGTGAGTGGCGCTTGTCGGTATTTATTAAAGCAACTGCCTGAACTGCCACGTAATGAAGCTGCTTTTAAGCAAGCGCGCGATCATATTCGTGCTGAAATTGCCGATTGCGTACTTTCAACGGCAATTAAATTAGAACAAGCGTTGAGCTTAAGCCACGACATTCGTAAAAAGCTCAAAGGCAAAGTAAGCCTGAATGTGATCCAAGCCCATGGCGATGTAAAAGCACAACTAGCACAACTTATATTTAAAGGCTTTGTTACCGAACTGGGGGTAGAGCGTCTTGATGATGTTATTCGCTATTTAAAAGGGATAAACAGAAGATTGGAAAAATTGGCGATAGATGCAAATCAAGATCGGTTAAAAATGATCGAAATTGAAAAAGTTAATGAGCAATACCACACTTTAATTAAAAAACTTAAGGTTAAACAACCTGTGTTATCTGAAGACGTTATTAATATTCGCTGGATGATTGAAGAATTACGTATTTCATTTTTTGCACAAAACTTAGGTACTGCATTTCCAATTTCGGTAAAGCGCGTACTTAATAATATTCAACAATTTACTTCGTAGTGTTAAATTTTTCCAATTTGACAGAGAAACAAAGGATTAGTATAAAGAGTGCGGAGTTTAATTAATTTTAATTTGCAGTAACTTATATAAGGGAATTACATGCTTAATTATGATGATAAACGTAACTTTTACCGAATGTTACTTAATAGTGAAGTGGTTATCACCATTTTAGATGATGAAGCCCATACAAAACTCTTTGCGACTTGCCGAGATTTAAGTGCTACTGGTATGGCCGTTGAACTTAGCCATCCTATAGAAATGGGTACGGCGGTTAGAATGAAAATTGAATCTTTAAATAATAACGTTCAAGCTTTTGATGCCAGTGGTAAAGTAGTACGTATAGTTGAAGAAAATTCAGATTGTTATGTTATTGGGATTACCATTCAAGATCTTGATTAATTACGTTATTAACATATAAAAAATTATTCATAACAACTTGTTGTTATTTAAGAGTATTTTTTATTTTATACAAAATTGTACATATTTTACTATAAATTTTAAGATAAACCTTTCAAGCTAGGCCTATACTTGTTTTTAGTTATGATTTTTCCAAATAAAACTAATTACTAAAAGTAACAGGAGTTGCTATGAAAGTGTGCTTTCAAGTTCATCTTAGTGGAATCGTTCAAGGTGTATTTTTTCGGGCCTCTGCTCAACAACAAGCTATCGAATATGGTATAAGTGGTTATGCTAGAAACTTGGCAGATGGTGACGTAGAGTTAATGGTTTGTGGTTTGCAAGAAGATGTTGATACTATGCTTGCTTGGCTTAAACATGGTCCTGAAAATGCTGAAGTTAATGATATTCAAGTTAAACAAGTACCATTACAAGAGTTTAATCATTTTTCTATCGGTTGATTTTTACAGGAATCTGTTTGCAATATATAGCTATAAATAAACAGCAAAATTTGGTTTTTGCTCAGTCTGAACTGCCTAAAATATCAGCCGAACAATGTTTGATCAAAGTTCATGCTATCGGTGTCAATCGAGCCGATATTCTGCAACGTCAAGGTAATTACCCTCCACCTGCTGGCGAGTCCTTAATTTTAGGTTTGGAAGTTTGCGGTGAAATTATTAGCTGTGGCGATAATGTAAAAAACTGGCACTGTGGTGATAAAGTTTTTGGTTTAGTTGCTGGTGGTGGGTATGCTCAGTATGTGGTTGTTAATGCTGAACATCTCATGAAACTCCCCGATAATTATAGTTATCAACAAGGTGCTGCAATTGCCGAAGTTTTTTTAACCGCTTACCAAAGTTTATTTTCTATCGCAAAGCTTCAAACTAAGCAATCCATTTTAATTCACGCTGGGGCAAGTGGAGTAGGCTGCGCTGCTATTCAATTAGCTAAAACTAAAGACTGTTTTGTTGCTGTTACCGTAAGTTCTGATGAAAAAGCGCAAGCGTGTTTAGCACTTGGGGCTGATGTTGCAATTAATTATCATGAATCTGATTTTGTTCAATGGACTAAAGAACACTTTAAACAAGGTTTTGATGTAATAATTGATGTGGTTGGGGGAGAATATCTTAGTAAAAATATTAATGTAATTGCGCTTGACGGTACGATAGTTATTTTATCAATGCTCGCTGGTCGATTTTGTGAACAGTTTGATATAGCTAAACTTTTACTGAAAAGAGCTACAATTCAAGCATCAACATTACGTAATCGCAGTAATGAATATAAAACAAAATTAGTCAAAGAATTTACACAAGATTCGGCAAAGCAATTCATAACAGGTAAAATTAAAGCGGTGATCAGTCACGAATTAAGTTGGCAAGATGCACAAGCTGCCCATCAAATTATGCTCGATAATAAAAATATAGGTAAAATAGTTTTAACGGTTGAACATGATGAATAAATGACTATTTATAGAATTTATTTAACTTGTCACTAGCTTTCAACTAAGCCCCAACATAACTAAATCGTTTTATTATTTGCCCATCTCTTTCAATAGTTTCATCAAACATTGCTAAAGGACGAGCCCAAATCCCCAAGTCATTACCTTGTTCATCTTTGTATAAAGGTTGATAAATTACTAGGCATTCTTGAGTTTCACTGTGTTTTGCTAAGTGCAGTACTTGATAAAAATTCCCTTTGAAATGCTGATACTTGCCTGTTTTTAACATATTTTACTCATGCTGTTTAATTGTTTCTTAAAATAAATGGTCATTGGTTAAACTTGATTTTAATTTTAGTATCAAAGAGTTAGTCTAAAAAATTTAGTATATAAAGCTTCTCCCCATATTAAGCCGAGTAAAATTAAACTAATAAATACTCCTGCAGAACCTAAATCTTTAGCTCGCCCAATTAATTCATCATGTTCTAAGGTTATTTTATCGGCTAAAGCTTCAAGCGCAGAATTAATTATTTCTGCAAATAATAAAAATAACAAAGAAGCAATTAATAATAGTAGATGCAAGTTTGATTGCGCTAGGTAAAAAGAAAGTGGAAATAAAACAAGACATAACAATAATTCTTGCCTAAATGCCGATTCATATTTAAAAGCGGCTTTAAAACCTTTATATGAGCAATAGCTTGCTTTAAATAATCGAGAGAGTCCACTGCCATTTACTTTGTTGGTTTTTGGTTCTGTTGTTTTCATAGACTTACTTTTTACTCTAACTGTTTTTTATAGGTGGTTTATCGGTGTTTTTCTGATAAATCATCACCGAGTTAAACCATTATAAATGATTGTTTAGGTGAGTGATAATATTATAAATTATGCTAAATAAATTAACATGATTTGCTTTTTATTGGGTGTATAATACACAAAAAGCGTATTTATTCTTATTTTTAAGGGATATTAATGGCTCATAGAGCACACTTGTTTTCGTTACGAATTTTTCATGCCTTGCGGGAGACATTAACAGAGTCTCCTTATACTAGAGGTGATTTTTTTAAAGATTTATTATCAGGCGTTACTGTTGGGATTATAGCAATACCATTAGCAATGGCATTAGCGATTGCTATTGGGGTTGCACCACAATATGGTTTATATACCGCGATAATTGCGGGTTTTATTATCCCTTTAACGGGGGGATCTCGTTTTAGTGTTTCAGGGCCAACTGCCGCCTTTGTTGTGATTTTATATCCGATAGTGCAGCAATATGGTTTAGCTGGGTTGTTAATTGCGAGTACCTTATCCGGTGTGATATTAATTATAATGGCATTATTACGTTTTGGGCGGTTCATTGAGTATATTCCTGAAGCGGTAACATTAGGTTTTACAAGCGGTATTGCGGTGGTGATTGCAACATTGCAAATCAAAGATTTTTTTGGTTTAACTATTACTAAAATGCCTGAACATTACATAGAAAAGTTTACACTGCTTGTTAGCCATTTATCTGGTTTATCGCAGCCTACCTTTATTGTTGGCGGAGTTTCTTTATTAATTATATTCCTTTGGCCTAAATTAAAAACGCCTGTTCCCGCGCACTTACCTGCAGTAATTATTGGCAGTTTATTAGCTTTTTATTTAAATAATCAAGGAGCGAATGTTGCTACCATTGGCTCAACTTTTCACTATATGTTAGCTGATGGGACTTCAGGCACAGGTATTCCATCGGTATTGCCTGATTTTCAGTGGCCATGGCAACGTAACCAACTTGGGGAATCAGGTTTGACTTTTGATTGGACCATGGCTAAAGATTTATTATCAGCGGCATTTGCTATTGCCATGCTAGGAGCAATTGAATCTTTATTATGCGCGGTTGTTTTAGATGGCATGAGTGATAAAAAACACAGTGCTAATAGTGAGTTAATGGGACAAGGTATTGGTAATGTGATCACACCTTTTTTTGGGGGCATCACGGCAACGGCTGCTATTGCGCGTTCTGCGGCTAACTTTAAAGCGGGGGCAGTTACACCTTTTGCTGCGATGATCCATGCTTTAGTTGTACTCGTGTCGCTAGTGTCATTGTCTTCCTTATTATCTTATTTACCGATGGCCAGTATGGCTGCATTATTGATAATGGTCGCTTGGAATATGAGTGAAGCGCCAAAAGCACTCCATTTAATTCGTAATGCTCAACGCAGTGAAGTATTTGTATTTTTTACTTGTTTTTCGTTAACAGTATTGTTTGATATGGTTATTGCTATTGTTACCGGCATAGTTTTGGCTTCATTATTGTTTATGAAACAAATTGCTGAAATGACTAAAGTTCACGATATTACATATAATAAACGTTTTAGTCATTATTCAATCCCAGAAAACTGGAAGATATTTAAGATTAATGGCCCGCTATTTTTTGCAGCGGCTGACAATGTTTTTGGTGAGTTGACTCAACTTAGTCAAGATCAAAAAGGTGTGGTTTTATATCTTGATGGTGTTTCTATTTTAGATTCTGGTGGTGTTGCCGCATTGAATAAATTTATTGCTAGTTGTACTAAAAACAATACTCATGTTTATTTAGCTGATTTTCAATTTCAGCCATTAAAAACTTTAGCAAAGGCAAAGTTCAAACCCGATGGCAATATTTGTGAAACATTCTCGACTTTAGAAGAAGCACTAGAATCATTAACGGTGTAAATAATTGTGGAAAGTAATATCCACTTTATATTTGTATATTATCAAATTGATAAGGTAACAAATAATTACAAAGTTATGTGCTGAAAAACTTGTTTTACCTTTAAAAAATCCCAGATATAACTTTAGAATAAAATGTTTGTTGTAAATCATTTTTTAGTTATTAATCAAAATAAAGATAAATTTACGATAACAATCTATTATTTAAGTAACGTTTATAATTAACAGTAATAAATTATTTGGAGAAAAGATGAGAAGTTTAACTTTATATGATGTAGAAGATGTAGATGAACTAGCTTGGCCAGAAAATTATCAAGAAATTACTTTAAGCTCCCCCGCTATACTTGCATTAACTGATTTTAAAAAACATCAACCATCAGTGATTGATGAAAAAGTAAGTGGCCATGATGCAGAACAATTAATGTTTAAAGCACATGTTCGCTTTAAGATAGTTGTCGACAGTAATAATATATTTTTAGGTGTTGTCAGTCTAAATGATATTCATCATCAAGAAATCATGAAAAAGGTAGCGAAGGGGTTTGTGCATGATGATTTATTGGTAACGGATTTTATGCAGCCCAAATCTGCTCTGAAAGCCATAAACTTTCAAGATTTAGAAAATGCTACGGTTGGAGATATTTTGGAAACCTTAAAAACTAATGGAGAACGCCACTGTTTAGTTATTAATAAAGCAAAACACAAAATCCGTGGTGTAGTTTCTGCTAGTGACATTGTTAGAATGTTAAAGTTAGATATTGATTTAAGCTTACCACCGTCTTTTATCGAAATATTTAATGTAGTTCATAATTAGTAATCAAAAAATCATTAACAATGCCGAGTAATAATCTGTGTTAATAGTTTGGTTACTTGGTTTTCTTCTTTATAAGCTAAACCTATTTTTCGCGTTAAATGTAAGCCATTAATTTTACGAAAACTAATATCGCTATATTGTTGTAATTCACTATATAGCGGTAATAAAGCCAAACCTACACCTGCACTCACTAAACCTAACGCATAATCAATCGTTTGTATTTTAGCACGCACATCAATTTTAATATCATTGTCGGTCAATTCATTAATGAACGGTTGCCATGCACTGCAAGGCGTACGTTGAATAAAGGGTTGTTGATGAAGATCCTTTAATTCAATCACATCTTGTAATGACAAAATATGGTTATTAGGTAAAGCGAGTACGTAATCTTCCTGCCACATGGTAATAAAATTATCATCGTTGAGTTTTTCTTCAATGGCAATAATTTTTGCATCACAAATTTCATCTGGGTTCACTAACGTTAACTCGATTGATTCCATCGATGAAGTAAAATCTTTTAGCAGAGCGCTCATACGTGCGACACCAAGACCACGAGTTATCCCTAAATTAACAGGGATTTTTTCATTTTTTTCATTAAACAATGATTTTATCGCATCAGCTTGACCAATTAATTTTTTTGCTAAAGGGTAAAGCTGTTTGCCCGATTCTGTTGCTTTAACCCCCCGAGCATGGCGGATAAATAAAAGCGTATTTAATTCTTCTTCTAATAAATGAATGGAAGAAGAAATTGAAGGTTGAGCGACAAAACAATTTTTAGCTGCGCCGCTGATGCTACCTTGTTCGTAAATGCTAACAAAATAATGTAATGCACGTAAATCCATGTTTTTCCTTTGATTAAAATATTTAATTGCTTGTCTTAACAGCATTTTTTTTAGGTTTTTAACTGCTTTAGGATAACAATATGACACCTGATTTTTTTAGAAGGTACTTTTTATCAGAGATTAGAATGACAAGTGTTCGTTGTATCCTTCAGTAGACTTGTTTTAGTAATTCTCTTCAATATTAAAGTGCTTTAATTGATATAGTATAAAACTATAGCTGACAAAGTTAATTAATATTTTAACTTTGTTATCAATCATTTTAAGATAACTGCAATTTTAATGCATTAAGACCATTAACCTTTAAGGATAACGCATGTCTCGTACTACTTTTAATTGGCAAGATCCGCTTTCATTAGACTCATTATTAACTGAAGAAGAACGTATGATCCGCGATAGCGCGCATCAATATTGCCAAGATAAGTTAATGCCTCGGGTATTAACCGCTAACCGTGAAGAACGTTTTGATCGCGAAATTATGAGTGAATTAGGCGAGTTAGGCCTATTAGGTTGTACGATCCCTGAAAAATATGGCTGTGCAGGCGTTAATAATGTTGTTTATGGTTTAGTAGCTCGTGAAGTTGAACGTGTTGATAGCGGTTATCGTAGCGCGATGAGCGTGCAATCATCATTAGTGATGCATCCTATTTATGCTTACGGCAGCGAAGAGCAAAAAATGAAGTATTTGCCAAAACTCGCTACCGGTGAACTAGTTGGCTGTTTTGGTTTAACTGAGCCAAATTCAGGATCAGATCCAGCAAGTATGGCAACTAAGGCTGTAAAAGTTGACGGTGGTTATACCTTAAATGGTACCAAAATGTGGATCACAAACTCGCCAATTGCCGATGTATTTATTGTTTGGGGTAAATTAGACGGCGTTATTCGTGGCTTTATATTAGATAAAGGTATGACGGGGTTATCGGCACCAAAAATTGAAGGTAAATTTTCATTACGCGCTTCGATTACGGGCGAAATTGTTATGGAAGATGTTTTCGTACCTGAAGATAATATACTGCCTAACGTAAGTGGGTTAAAAGGTCCTTTTGGTTGTTTAAACAAAGCCCGCTACGGTATTGCTTGGGGCGCATTAGGTGCAGCAGAATTTTGCTGGCATGCAGCACGTCAATATACGTTAGACCGTCAACAGTTTGGCCGACCATTAGCGGCAACTCAACTTATTCAGAAAAAATTAGCGGATATGCAAACGGATATCACTACAGGTTTGTTTGTTTGTTTACAAGCGGGTCGCTTGATGGATGATGATAAATTGGCGGTAGAAGCTATATCACTTATTAAACGGAACTCTTGTGGCAAAGCATTAGAAATTGCTCGTACTGCTCGTGATATGCATGGCGGTAATGGTATTGCTGACGAATTTCATGTAATTCGTCATGTAATGAACCTTGAAGCGGTGAATACTTACGAAGGTACGCATGATGTACACGCGCTTATATTGGGTCGTGGGCAAACGGGTATTCAAGCTTTCTGCTAATATTCATCAGACTTGAAGTTGCATTTTTATTGTCGTCGTTGACTCATCGAAATCACTTAGCTCTGCATGGGCTAAGGGCTTACTAAGCTGATACGCTGAGCAACTCGACGGCTTCACTGCAACTCCAAATATTTTGAATATTTATACGGGTATCGTCACCCTGAACTTGTTTCAGGGTATATAAATTTATTATGAGTAAAATATTGATTTAATGTTTTACTCATTCAAATAACCAATATCATGTGGAGTACACATGCTAGATCGCAACACCTTAGTTAAAGAAAATTTCAAAAAAAATGTGCTCGCACAAAAATTTCCGCACTCAGCTTGTCAATTAACGCCAAGTGACGTGGGTTTGTCTAATAGCGATGTTATCGATTTATTTGAAAGCCAAGTGATGAGTCGCGTGCTCGATTTACAATCGCGCGTTATGCAAAAAAAAGGGCAAAGTTTTTATACTATTGGTAGTTCTGGGCATGAAGGCAGTGCTGCTTACGCCAAAGCGTTTCGTCCAACCGATATGGCGTTTCTGCATTATCGCAGTGGTGCTTTTGTTATTCAGCGCGGCAAGCAGGTACCTGGTGAAACCACCTTATACGATATGTTGTTATCGTTCGCTGCATCAAAAGAAGATCCTATCTCCGGTGGTCGTCATAAAGTACTGGGTTCTAAATCGTTATTTATTCCACCGCAAACCAGCACTATTGCCTCTCATTTACCCAAAGCTGTCGGTGCAGCTTATAGTGTGCCATTAACTAAGCGCATCAATGTTACCAGCGAAATGCCTGATGATAGCATCGTTATCTGTAATTTTGGTGATGCATCTTCTAATCATTCTACTGCACAAGGCGCGATTAATGCCGCGGCATGGGCCGCCTATCAATCAATGCCGTTACCTTTAGTTTTCATTTGTGAAGATAACGGTATTGGTATTTCTACTTCTACACCACAAGGTTGGGTTGCTGCAAATTATCAAAATAGAGTAGGGCTGGAATATCTTTATTGTGATGGTTTAAATATTTTAGAAACCTACCAAACGGCAAAACGCGCTGAACATATTGCTAGAAAACTAAAAAAACCTGTGTTTTTGCATATGCGAACAGTACGCTTATTAGGACATGCAGGTTCAGATGCTGAGTTTGTTTACCGTGATATTAGTGAAATTGAAGCCAATGAGCAGCAAGACCCATTATTACATACCGCTCGAATTTTGGTTGAGCATAATATTTTAACACCTGAACAAATTATTGATATTTATCAAGGGTTAGAACAACGTATTGCCGTAATTGGTGAACAAGCCGCGACTCGACCGCGCTTAACCACTGCGAGTGAAGTTAAAGCAAGTATTTTACCTACAGACACTAAACTGGTTAATACTGTGTCTCAAAGTGATGAACAACGCGCCTTATTGTTTAAACATGATAAGCACAACCTCAGTAAAAAACAGCATTTAGCTAAATTAATCAACTGGACATTACTGGATTTAATGGCAGAGCAACCGAATATAGTGATGTGTGGCGAAGATATTGGCAAAAAAGGTGGTGTTTATAATGTTACCACCAAGCTTAATGAACGCTTTGGCAGTAATCGCGTGATTAATACCTTGCTTGATGAACAATCTATTTTAGGCCTTGCTATCGGTATGGCACATAATGGTATTTTACCGATCCCTGAAATTCAATTTTTAGCTTATGTGCATAATGCTGAAGATCAAATTCGTGGTGAAGCAGCAACTTTACCGTTTTTTTCAAACGGCCAATACACTAATGGTATGGTTATTCGTATTGCAGGGCTTGCTTATCAAAAAGGTTTTGGCGGGCATTTTCATAACGATAATTCTTTTGCTGTATTTCGCGATTTACCTGGTGTAATAATCGCTTGCCCATCAAATGGCGCTGATGCGGTAGATATGTTACGAACTTGTGTGAAACTTGCCCAAGAAAAGCAACGTTTGGTGATCTTTATTGAACCGATTGCCCTTTATATGACAAGAGATTTGCTTGATAAAGGCGATGATCTATGGGCATTTGATTACTTGCCGCCTGCACAAGCAAATATCCCTTTAAAACTTGGCTCTGTTAGCAGTGTTTATGAAGGGGACTATGATCAAAAAGATGTGTGTATTATCACCTACGGCAATGGTTATTATTTATCACGCCAGGCGCAAGCTAAATTAAAAATGCAAAGTGTTCATGTAAAAGTGGTTGACTTACGTTGGCTCGCACCACTTGATTGTGAAGAAATAACCCAAGCGATCAGCGGTTTTTACAAAGTATTAATTGTGGATGAATGTCGCCAAACGGCGTCTATTAGTGAAGCGATTGTGACAATAATTCATGAAAATTGCCAAGATAAAAGCTTAGCATTGCCACTCATTAATCGCATTACCGCTGAAGATTGTTTTATTCCTTTAGGCAGCGCCGCAACCAGTGTTTTACCTTCTAGCGATGAAATTATGAATACCGTAATAGCGATGACAGCGAATAAAAAAACAACTAGCTTGTACGAGAGAGATTAATAAATGACAAATGCACAGCACAGTAAAAAAAGAGCGGTCGTTATTTGTCCAGGGCGCGGCACATACAATAAAGATGAACTAGGTTATTTTCACCGTTTTCACAGCGATAAAATGAACATAATATCGGTGATTGATGCGCATCGGGCAAAGCACGATCAAGTATCAGTTAGCGAGCTTGATCAAATGGACGCTTATAATATGCGTTTACATACTTCTGGTGAAAATGCTTCATCATTAATTTATGCCTGCTCAAAAGGGGATTTTGAGGCGATTGATACCGACGAGTTTGACATTGTTGCCATAACGGGTAATTCAATGGGCTGGTATATCGCGCTAGCCGTTGCCGGTGCGTTAGACCAGCAAGGCTCAATAGAACTCATAAATACTATGGGCTCTATGATGAAAAACGGCGTTATTGGCGGACAAATAATCTATCCCATCGTTGATGAAAATTGGTGCCAAGATAGCGTTAAGATTGCTTTAGTTGATAAAACCTTGGCTGACATTAATCAGCTTGAGCAATGCGAAGTATATACCTCCATTAAATTAGGAGGTTTTATCGTTATTGGCGGTAATAAAGCGGGTTTAAAAGAAATTGAACAACGTTTACCTCAAATTGATGAGCGTTATCCAATGAACTTATTTAATCATGCTGCTTTTCATACTCCGTTGTTAAATGACACGTCAAAACAAGCCAAAGAATTATTAAGTGAAAGCTTATTTCAGCAACCCCAAATCCCGCTAATTGATGGTAAAGGTAAAATTTGGCAACCCTACAGCACCGACACAAAGGCGCTTTATGATTACACGTTGGGAGAGCAAGTAACGGATTATTATGACTTTACTAAAGCGATTGAAGTGGCAGTAAAAGAATTTGCACCAGATAAACTCATTATTTTAGGTCCGGGCACCACGCTTGGTGGCGCAACAGGGCAAAGCTTAATTAAACATCATTGGCAAAACATGAATAATAAGCAAGATTTTATTACTCAACAAAAAGTTAAACCTTTTGTGCTGGCAATGGGTATGGCAGAACAAAGAGCGCTGGTGATTTGATATAAGCTTGATAAGGATCGCTTTTGGATAAAACGAAAGCGATTAAAATTAATGGCTATGTTGTACACAACGGTTGCTAAATAGAATTTATTGTAGGTTGTCACGAGTGAAACGAAGCACAACAAAGCATAATAGGCTTACCTTGTCGCGGCAGGACAATATGCTCCTGCATTGTCTAATAAATTACATCCTTGTAACGTAAGCAGCGACCTACAAAGTGATTTAAAATCAAACAATTATATATTTAGCAACAACTAAAGGGAACATAGCCAAATTAATTAAAGCACTTTTGCCCACTAACGGTAGATGTTTTACGAGATAAGTAGGTATAGATGATTAATTTTGTAAATAGTATATAGAGCATCATCGAAATAACTAACATTGCGCCAATGGTTCGTACTTGAGTAATTAAAATTTCTTTATCAGTAGGCAGTAAACTGAAGTTTAATTTATTTATGTTAGAGACCACCTCAACAATATAAAAGCCTAAAGGCAGTAATATTAGTAGCAATAAAGTGTATTTTAGGAGCTGAAAGTTAATGCGCTTACTTGTTGCAATAGCACTTAAAAAGACAACCGCGGCAATAAATATTATTGAAACATTAATGAAAACCAGTAAGTGAAGTTTGTACAGAGGTAATAAGGTTAACATAATTAGCAAGGCGCTAATTGCAATGGTTTTTACAAGATATGGGCGTTTTCGTTTTTGAATATTCTCACTAATAATTAACACTAACATAGCACAGCTACACCACACTAAACATAATTCAAATAGTTGAAACTGCTGTTGATTTGTCATCAATCTTGAAAAAATAATCAAGCTATTCAAAATTAAAGCACTAATGAGTAAAACTTCTTGTTTATTACTCTGTTTAATAAAGTTATTAACTGGTTTTTTTATTAAAGTTCCAAACAAAAGCCCTAACATTAAACTACATGTATTAGCAAAAATATCCCAGTATTGGCTGCCCCTGATATGTAAAAATAATTGTGCTTCTTCAATAAATAAACTTAAGGTAAAAGCAAATATTAGGTAAGCGAAGAATAATTTTAATGTAGTTCTATGCCACAGCATTAAAGTCAAACCAATAGGAAAAAATAAAAATAAATTTTCAATAAAATCAGACGTTTGAAATATCCAAGTGAAACGCCCAATATTATTTAATGAAAAATTAAATGGAGAAAGTGTTAATAATAAGGCGGTAATAATAGAAAAAAACAGCCAATACTTTAATAATTTTTTATAAAATGTCACGGTAGATTCCAATTAACCAAAGAGTTTATCCTGAGTGGGAAGTAGTTTAATATACTTGGTATAAGTCAAACCCATTATATCCATCCTTAATAATTACGAGTATCGCAAACTTCTCGACTTAATTCAAAAATCTGATTTAATCTTTACCTTAAGGTTTACTCAGTGATTTATTCATAAACCCGTTTAAACGGTGGTAGGGCATCTAATAATTGTTTGCCGTAACGCTTAGTTACGACTCTTGAGTCTAATAAAGTAATAGTGCCGGTATCCTTTTCATTTCTGAGTAATCGTCCTGTGGCTTGAATAAGTTTTTTAGACGTTTCAGGTACGGCCAAACTCATAAATGGATTACCGCCTTTGGTGCTAATGTATTCAGATTGTGCAGCTTCCACAGGTGAAGTTGGTACTGAAAAGGGCAGTTTAGTAATAATTAAGTTGGTTAAATATTTACCTGGTAAATCTAAACCCTCTGAAAAGCTTTGTGTGCCAAATACAATACTGACTTGATCATTATCAATACGCTTTTTGTGGGTTTCAATAATATGTTGACGAGAGTTTTCACCTTGTACTTGAATGGAAAATTTATGTGTTTTACGTAAACTTTCGGCAACTTTTTCCATTTGCCAATAGGATGAAAATAAGACCAAGCTGCCTTGTGCTGTTTTGAGTAGCTTGGGCAGTTTTTCAATAAGTTCATCGGTAAATTGATTGGCGCTGGGTTCATGCCGCATTTTTGGCATGATCAACTGCGCGTTTTCTTGGTAATTAAACGGGGAATCAACATGCTGATATTGACTACCATCGTTTGCCGCTAAACCTGTTTGAAAACGAAAATGATCAAACGAGTTTAACGCGCGAATTGTCGCTGAGCACAAAACTGCACCTTCACATTGTGACCACAGCATATCTTCTAACATAAAGCCGACTTCTATTGGCGAAGCGCTCAGTTGATAATCTACTTTATGCGCTTTAGATAACGTTGTTTGTTCTATCCAACGTGCTAATGGCGCCCCTTTCTCAGGATCGCTTTTCGCGTACATTTGCCACAAAGCATAATGATTTTCCATCCGTTGTAGCATAAATCCTGCCTCAGCTAGCAACGGTTCGGCTAAATACAGTTTTACTTCTTGTTCTTTTACTGCTTCAACTAAGGCGTTATAAAGCTTATTAATATGCGCTAACGATTTACGACTTAATTCACTTATTTCATGTGCCCAGTTTTTTAAGGTTTTAGGTATTTTGCCATTCTCAAAACGGTAAAGTTTTTCTTTTTCAGTTTTAGCGCCAAAAGTGTTGTTGTCAGCAAAGTAAATACTGGCATTATTATCGAGAAAAATAGCGACTTTTTGCATTTCAACTAATAAGTCTTGGCAATTATCACCCAAGCTCAATGCTGGGCTAATAGTACGTTGGCTTTTAATTAAGTTTGATATTTTATCGCCCGTTTCTTTTAATTTTGAGATCCAATCAATTGCGCCTTTTATATTGACACTAGCGCTGGAAAAATCTCGGGCGACTTTCGGTAAGTGATGGGCTTCATCAAGAATATAAAAACAATCTTCAGGCGCGGGTAATATTTTACCGCCGCCAAGTTCTAAATCGGCTAATAGTAAGCTGTGATTAATGACTAAAACATCGGCTTTGTCCATGGTTTCACGTGCTTTATGAAAAGGGCAAGTTTGATGATCGCCTAATGTTAGTTTACAACTGTGTTTATCAGATTGAATTTGCTGCCAAATATTTTGTGAAATAGGATCTGCCCAGCTATCTCTATCGCCCTGCCAACTGCCATCGTTTAACGCTTTATCTAAATCTTTTAATAGTGTTAAGTCACTACTTTTGGGCTTTTCAGCAAAGGTAAACCCTGTTTGTGTGCTGTCACTAATATTGGCGTTTGCGGCGGCTAATTTTTGCTTACAGACATAACGTTGGCGACCTTTTACTAAAGTGTAGTCAAATTTAAGGCCGGAATGTTTTTGTAAAAAAGGTAAGTCTTTATCCACTAATTGCTCCTGCAAAGCAACAGTTGCGGTGGAGATACACACTTTTTTATCGCGCGCCATTGCCAGAGGAATAGCGCCCAAGCAATAAGCTAACGATTTTCCTGTGCCTGTGCCGGCTTCAAGGGTAATTATTTTACGCGCTTTGTTGTATTCGCCCGCTAAGGTTTTGGCAATTTCAGCGATCAAAAAAGTTTGTTGTTTACGTGGAGTAAAGTTAGGTAAACTTTCGCCAATGGCTTTGTAAGCTTGGCGGATCACCGCTTTTGATTTTTCGCTGAGCATTAAATAATTTCCATGTGTATATTTCGTTTATTATCCGGTTTACTAAAGTTTTTTGTGCTTGCACGGCAAGGTGTTAAGTTGTAATACATTAATTGGGTATTAAATAAAAGCATAATTAGTTAAACTGCTGTATATATTAACAGGTTATCAAGGCTAGTTCACTCATCAATGTATAACAGTTCACAAAAAATTGTCGATTCGGGCTTTCTTTTAACACGAAAAGTGCAAGATAGCGCCACAGGTTTATTGATAAATTTGTGGTTAAAAACCGCTAATGGCGCCGTTAATTTAGTCATTGAACACGAATTAGCGGTATTTTTTGTTGAACAATCACAAGTTTCATCGGCACAAAATATTTTAATAGAGCAACGTTGCGCGCTAGAAAAAGTGGTTGAACTTCCTCTTAAAACGTTTCAGCAACATCAAGTTAGTGGCTTTTATTTTAAAAAGTTAAGCGATTTTTACCGCGCTCGTGAGTTATTAAACGATGAAAATATAAAATGTTATGAAGATGATATTCGCCCTGATGATCGTTATTTAATGGAGCGCTTTATTACCGCGAATGTCGCTTTTGCGGGTGTTGAAACACAAAGGCCAATAGTAAATAAAAGTGCCAGAGAGTATCAAAATAATAACCAAAAAGTAAACCCATATACATATAAACAATTCACTCAAGTACAATGCAAAGCGAAGCCGTTAGCGAATGTTCATGACGTTGAGTTATCGCCCTTGTCGATTGATATTGAGTGCTCAATGGCGGGCGATTTATATTCTATTGCCGCATACCATGAAAAAACGCGCATTGTTTTTATGATCGGTACAGCACAAACCTGTGAAGATGATTATATCGTTTGGCTTGATGATGAAAAAGCGTTATTAAATCAGTTTGTTGCGTGGCTAAATGTATTTGATCCTGACATTATTATTGGCTGGAATGTTATTAATTTTGACATGCAATTATTACAAAAGCGTTGTGATTTACATAATATTAGCTTTGCTATTGGTCGTGATGGCAAAGCGCCAAATTGGCGTAAAAATAAAAACAGCGAACAGATTTTTATTGAAATAGCAGGGCGTGTCGTGCTTGATGGCATTGATTTATTAAAAACGGCGACCTATAACTTTCCCAGTTTTTCGCTTGATAATGTCGCTAATGCTTTACTCGGTATCGGTAAAAAGGTTGAAAATGTAGATAATCGCATTGACGAAATCAATCATAATTTTGCTCATAACAAGCCAGCTTTGGCGGCTTATAATTTAGAAGATTGTCGTTTGGTTTCGCTCATTTTTGAAAAAACGGATCTACTTGCATTTGCCATGCTACGTGCTCAATTAACAGGATTAGCGATTGACAGGATCGGTGGATCGGTCGCCGCTTTTACCAATTTATATTTACCTAAACTGCACCGCAGCGGTTATGTTGCACCTAATATGGGTGATGGCACATCTGATTTGGTTTCCCCTGGCGGTTATGTAATGGATTCTATTCCAGGGCTTTATCATAACGTTTTAGTACTTGATTTTAAAAGCTTGTATCCTAGTATTATTCGCACTTTTAATATTGATCCCATGGGCTTAATCGAAGGGCTTTTAGCACACCAACAAGAAAGTGAGAGTGTTATTGAAGGCTTTGATGGAGCTTACTTTTCGCGAACAAAACATTTTTTACCTACTATTATTCGTACTCTTTGGGCTGAGCGCGATAAAGCCAAATTAGAAAAAAACGCCGCGTTATCGCAAGCCATAAAAATTATTATGAATTCATTTTATGGCATTTTAGGATCAACTGGTTGCCGCTTTTTCGACCCACGCTTATCGGGCTCTATTACCAAACGTAGCCATCAAATATTAAAAACTACCAAAGTGTGGCTTGAACAACAAGGCTTACAGGTTATTTATGGTGATACCGATTCCATTTTTGTGCATATCGGTAACAGTTATGATCAGCCCAGCGCCCAAAGGTTAGGTACAAAAATTCAAGATGATATCAATAAGTATTGGACTGAAAAATTATTGACTGATTATAACGTGACTAGTGAACTAGAAATTGAATTTGAAACCCATTTTAGCCGCTTTTTAATGCCAACTATTCGCGGCTCAGAGGCCGGTTCTAAAAAACGTTATGCCGGTGTTATTCTTGAACATGGCGAACAAAAATTAATTTTTAAAGGGCTTGAAAGTGTCCGCACTGATTGGACGCAATTGGCTAAAATTTTTCAACGAGAACTTTATCATCGGGTTTTTAATGACTTGCCCGTTAAAGAATACATTATTGATATTGTTGAAAAAACGAAAGCAGGGCTGTTTGACCCGCAGCTAATTTATCGAAAACGACTACGCCGCAAACTCTCTCATTATGTAAAAAATGTGCCCCCGCATGTTAAAGCGGCGCGTTTTGCCGATGAACTTAATATTAAACAAGGTAAAGCGTTAAAATATCAAAATCGCGGTTGGATTGAATATTACATCACCCTTAATGGCCCGCAAACCAAAGAGTATTTATCAGCACCGCTTGATTATCAGTTTTACATTGATCGGCAACTTGAAGCCATAGCTGATGGCATATTACCTTTTATTGGCACCAGTTTTAATGAAATTACCGATAGCCAATTAGGCTTATTTTGATTACTATTTGATATAAATCAACCGTTTAAAGGATTAACCTTTTGAAAGATGCCAAAATATCCGCACAAAAACTGAATTTTATTATTGCTGTATGCGCTATTTTAATTTCGGCGGCTTCATTTTATGCAACATATCTTCAAGCCGATGCCGCGAACAAGCAAGTAAAAGCGATGACCTTGCCACTATTGCAATTTGGTAGTGGCAATTGGGATGAAGTTGAAAAACAAAATAAACTGACCTTTGCATTCAGTAATGTTGGCGCTGGTGCCGCAATGATAAAAAACGTTAACTATTATTATCGCGATAAAAAATATCCATCCTTTAATAAATTTTTAGAGGCGTGTTGTGATCCTGAGTACGGGCAGTTTTTAAAAAAAGCAAAAAAAACCAAACAAGATCATGGGGTAAAATCTGCTGGAACAGTAGGATCCCCTAAAACTAGGCCTGTTGAAAACACCGCATTGATTGGCGAGAACAAATTCTTTCAAATGGTATTAACTAAATATAACGAATCTTTTTGGCTGAAATTGAATAGTGAACGATTTCACTTAACAACAGAAGTGTGTTTCTGTTCATTACTTGATAATTGTTATATTTCTCGTGAAAATGGTATCGCTAAATCAGTGGAACAATGTTTATAAGTTATTAATTTACTTTGTAGTAAAGTACTTTTTTATATTTTTGTAACATTTTAGCTGCAAAGCGTTCGAATTCAGGGTATAACATACCTTTACCATTTAGACGGCTAGACTTCTTATTTGTCGCAAAGGTAAGTTGCTATATTTATATTTTTGTCGCAGCAAGCTACGACCTACAGTTTTATTATTGCTGCAGCAAGCTACGACCTACAGTTATATTATTGCTGCAGCAACTTTTGTCGTAAGAAGCACGACCTACGGTTTTATTTTAATCCGTAAACTTTGAATGATTAACAAAAAGAATAAACCAATGAAAAAAGATACTAAAATAGTGAGTGCAGGGCGTAAGCCTGAATTTACTCAAGGCGTGGTAAACCCTTCAATAACACGTGCTTCAACCGTTGTTTTTAATAGCGTTGCTGAGATGAATAACGCCCTTAAAAATCGCAACAACAATGCTATGGTATACGGTCGCCGTGGCACAACAACCGCTTTTGCTTTTCAAGATGCTATGGTTGAACTTGAAGGAGGGGCAGGTTGTGCGCTTTATCCATCAGGCACCGCGGCAATTACCAATGCTATTATTTCGTTTGTTGAAACAGGCGATCATATTTTAGTGGTTGATAGTGTTTACGAACCAACGCGTGATTATTGCGATAAAATTTTGAGTAAATTAGGAGTAGAAACAACCTATTATGATCCGCTTATTGGCAAAGGTATTGAAGCGCTAATCAAGCCGAATACTAAGCTGGTATTTTTAGAATCTCCCGGCTCTATCACCATGGAAGTTCAAGATGTTCCGACCATTGCTGATATCGCTCATCAACATAATTGCATTGTTATGCTTGATAATACATGGAGCGCGGGTATTAATTTTCAACCCTTTGATTATGGTGTTGATATCTCGGTACAAGCGGCAACTAAGTATATTGTTGGTCATTCTGATGTAATGTTAGGAACGGCAACGGCGGTTACACAATACTGGCCGCAACTTCGAGATAACAGCTATTTAATGGGGCAATGCACGTCACCTGATGATTTATATTTAGCTATGCGGGGTATTCGTACTATTGGCGTGCGTTTACGTCAACATCAGCAAAGTGCATTAAAAATTGCTAACTGGTTAAGTATGCGAGAAGAAGTTGCAACAATTTTGCATCCTGCTTTTGCTTCAAACCCCGGACATGAGTTTTTTGAACGTGATTTTAGTGGTTCTAATGGCTTATTTTCATTTGTGCTAAGTAGAGGTGATGAAGCCTCAATTACTGCACTGCTAGATGGTATGGAACACTTTAAAATGGGCTATTCGTGGGGTGGTTTTGAAAGTTTAATTTTAGCTAACCACAATGTTCAAAGTTTGCGCACCGTAACGAACTGGCCGTATCAGCATGCGCTGATTCGATTACATATTGGTTTAGAAGATGTTGATGATTTAATTGCCGATTTAGAGCAAGGTTTCGCGCGTTTAAATAGCGTTTTGAATAAAGCGTAAATTTGCCACTTTTCAAATAAAAAGCGCAGCTATTGCTGCGCTTTTGGTTTATTGTGTTTTGATACTATTTTTCTAACAAGGTAAATATTTTCTTAGCAATATCTGTATCGTCTTGAAAACCATAAAACAATTCTTTATTTTCACCAAAAGCAAATACGGGCACATCGACTGCGGTATGTCCGCTTGATGTCCAACCAGTATTCGTTCTGGCGTTAATGATCGTTTTAACGGCTTTTAATAACGCTTTTTGAATTTTTGAGGCATGTTCATCAGCATACATATTATGAGAAGCATCTTTATGAGGTGATTTTTTACTGTTCACTAATATAGTAATTTCGTCAGACGTTAACTGAAAATTGAATAAGGCTTTGGTTGTTTGCTCATTAATTTTTTCCGTGACGAGTTTTTTGCTGATAAAATCGGCTGAATGTTTCATTGTACGAAGTACATCTGGTGTCCATTCATACTTACCATTAGCGGCAACGGTTAAGCCGCCAGTGCTATGATCAGCAGTTACCACCACTAATGTATCGGGATGTTGTTTTACGAATTCTTCAAGGTATTCAAGCGTTTTAGCTAAATCATCCATTTCGCCCATCGCATCAATTATGTCGTTACCGTGACCACCCCAGTCAATTTGACTGCCTTCAATTAACATAAAGAAACCATTAGGATTCTTAGCATCGATTAAATGTTTAGTGGCCGCTTTAGTCATTACTGATAATCGGTGACTATTGGTATCGTCTAATGCCCATGGAAGCCCTTTATCAGCAAATAATCCAAGTACAGGTTTGTTAGCTGGCAGATCTGCTAATTGTTGGTAATTATCAATGTAATTAACGCCTTTAGCTTGTAATTCTTTTACTAAGTTACGGTCTTTGCGGATAAAATATTTCCAACCGCCTCCAAGTAATATGTCTGTTTTCCATCCGCCGTCTACATAACTATCGGCAATTTCATTATAATTTTCGCGGCTAACATTATGCGCTAAATAACCCGCTGGAGTAGCATGATTTACTTGTGAAGTTACGACAACACCAATACTTTTACCTAATTTTTTAGCGCGTTCTAATACCGTTTCAACGGAATTTTTATCGGGTGTTATTGAAATCGCACCATTGTATGTTTTGTGGCCTGTTGCAAGGGCGGTTGCCCCTGCTGCAGAATCGGTAACGTAACCAGAAACTCTTGCTGGGTAGGTACTACTCATGCCAACTAATGTTCTGTCGAATACAGTGTCTTCTATCGCTTTTGTTTTAGGATTATCATGAAAATATCGATAAGCTGAGGTATAAGCGGGTCCCATACCATCACCCACAATCATGATAATATTTTTAGGAGTAGCATAAGCAGAGCTAATAACACTACTTAATAATAATGTAGAAAATATTTTTTTCATTAAAAGAACCTGTTTTTGTTAATGTGTTTACGAGTTTTAGTTACTGTTTTATTTATTACGAAAATTTAAATCTAGCCAAACTAGTCGATGATCTGATGAGGCGGCTCGGTCTTTAATTAATCGATAAGCTTCATCGTTTTTGGTTGGCCAAAATACGCCTGCGTGCGTTATATGCCAACCATATTGCGACGGTAATACATAATCAGCGCGCATTCCCCAATAAGCAGTATGATGTTGGCCATTAGGATTTTCTTTTGCATGCTCTTGTGCACCTAATCTGCTCGGATTAGCATCTTGAATTAGCTCACTGGTTAATAATGAATTTATACCAGAGTACAAGGCATCGCCTTCAATATTTGAAGCATTTTGGTCACCTAAAATAACGAAACGTTGTTGTGTATCTTTCGCTAATTTATTCTCAGCTAAACCACCATGTTTATGTTGATCATCATAAATATAGTGTCCTTTATTTGGTGTTATATAATCATGCCAAAAGCGTATTTCATCATGATTGCGCTTGCCGTTACGGTCTTCACTACCATCGAACACTGGTGGTGTTGGGTGACTTGCCAGAATATGAACTATTTCTTTATTAACTTTTATTGGAATATCCCAATGTGATTTAGACGATAAACGAAAATTATCCCATGCGGTTGCTGAATACCAAGGTTGTTTTGTTTCTGGCACAAAAGGTTGTAATGCGTTTGGCATATCACGCCATTTAAAGTGTTGAAAAGTGCGAATATGCTTTGTATCTATTGGGTATTTCGATAATAACGCCATGCCAAAGTGGCCAGGAAAATAGCCAAAACCGTAAGTGTCTTGTGGAACCTCACCATTAATATTGTTGTGATTTAAATCAAAGGGGGCTTTAACGCCAGTGTTAACTGCACCTTGAAAAAAATAAGGAAAATTAATTGCAGGTTGCTTGTGCTGACTAATGTTTAGGTAATGTTGTATAAAAGTTTTTAAGGCTTGATGATTATCATTAGTGCGGTCGAACTCATTTAATAAAATAATATCGGGATTAACGCGTTGAATTATTTCAGCAATGTTTTTAATTTGTTGGTGATTAGTATCTAATGCATTTTGTAACTCATTACCAGTTACTTTTGGGGTGATGTTTTTTGGGGAAACGACATAATTTAACGCTTCCATACTTACGTTAAAGGTAGCTATTCTTAATTGACTCGCTTTTTTTTTCGGGATATCAATGGCTTCAGCGGTAGCCGTTGCCAATATATATGTCATAACTAGTCCTACCAAAAACAGTTTGCGAATTTTTATATTATGCAATGAATTTCCTTACTTATTCTTTAACACTATTCATTAAAAGTTATAAAAACGTTATTTAAGTTTACAGCCGCGCAAGATAATGTCAGTTAAAAAACTAATTACTTGTTCAACATCTTCTTGTTCATAGTCAGCACGATTCATGATCGTTAATATTTGCGTTTCAAAATCAGCGTAATGTTGGGTAGAAGACCAAATTAAAAAAATTAGATTTACAGGGTTAACATCGGCCATTTCACCATTGTCGATCCAATGCTGGAATATTTTTGCTTTTTCTCGAACCCATTGTCGTTGATAGGTACGAGCAAACTCTTTTAAATGCTGAGCGCCTTGGATAATTTCTAAAGCATAAATTTTTGAGGCGTTAGGGTTTTCAAAAGACATTTTTACTTTAGCCGCAATAATTTTTTCCACTGCCTTTTTAGGACCATCCTTAAGTTCAATATCACCAATGCCTTGATCCCACATATCTAAAGTGAGTTGTAAAACTGCATGATAAATGTTTTCTTTATTTTTAAAATAATAGAGAACATTGGCTTTAGGAAGTTGAGCTCTGTCTGCTATAGATTGCACAGAAGCACCTTTATAACCTTGTATAATAAATTCTTCTTGAGCGGCTTGAAGAATTTTTTGTTCGCTTTTAGCGCGAATTTTACCTTGTTTCTTAACTGTTTCGGTTGGCGACATTTGAGTAAAAACCATATGTTATTATTTTAATTAGTGAATTTTATATTTTAAAAAACTGACTATTTGGTTAGTTTTAATTTTTAAGCACATTATAGTAAGAAAATATCAATACTATTACACTGTGATTTATTATACATAAACATCACTTTTAATTATTCTATACTGGATAAATAAAGCGATTAACGTAGAATACTTTAATTATGTTCAGCTTAAAATGTAAAGATGAAGTTTTAATGACATTTGTTAATAAAAAACTTACCATCTAAAAATATATATTAATGTAAAAGAAGAATGGATCCTTTCATTTTTTTAGTGAGCATACCTGATTATTTTAAAAATTACGGTTAATTTATATTCTTTTTTTTAAAAGCTAGTTTTTGTCTACATTTTGAGAATAACAAAATCTTAACATTAAGTTTATATATTTCAATGTGTTGGATAGTTTAATTGAAAAATAGCCGATTAACTGTAAAATTATTTTCATATATTAAGCACAAATAAGTAAAAATGTAATGAAATCGTAAAAAAAGTCTGGTTTAATTCATACATAAATAAAACCTGTCTAGTTGGTATGTTTTTGAGGTGGGCTTTATTTTAAAAACAAAAAACTAAATTTCTAAGGAAAAAACATGAAAACGCATCATCTATCTAGCATCTCTACTGCAGTAATATTTGCATTAGGCATGTCTACATCGGCATTTGCTGACGATACTTCATCGGCTATTCGCGGTAGTATCACAACTCCAGCTGGCGTTGTTTCAGTAAATGCTAAAGTTGAGATATTACATGTACCTTCAGGTACTAAAACTGAAACATCGACTAATGACTCAGGTTCATTTTCAAGTAAAGGTTTACGTGTAGGTGGTCCTTATACCATTAAAATTACGGGTACCAGTGGTACTAAAGTATTTAACGATATTTATTTATCATTAGGTGATACTTTCCGTTTAAATGCTCAATTAGAAAGTGCACAAAATGTTGAACGTATAACCGTTACTGGAAGTCAAGTTGTATTTGCGGCTAATGCTGGAGGTTCAAGCTTTTTTGGTTCAGATGCAATTGAAAACGCACCATCCTTTGACCGTGATATAAAAGATGTTTTAAGACAAAATCCTTTAGCGACTTCTTTAGGTGGCGATAGTAATGAATTTTCAGTAGCAGGTTCTAATCCACGTTTTAATAGCCTTAATGTTGATGGTGTTGGCCTAAATGATGACTTTGGTTTGAATGGTAATGGTTATCCAACGCAACGTTCACCAATTTCAATAGATGCTATTGAGCAAATTGCGATCGATACTAACCCATACAATGCTAAATTTGGTGGTTTCAGCGGTGCGCGCATTAATGCGGTTACTAAATCAGGTACTAATGAATTACATGGTGGTGTTTTCTATGAGAAATCGTCTGATAGTTGGGCGGGTAAATACGATAGTAGTAGCTCTGAGAACAATAAAGTTGAAGGCGTAAAAAGCGATACCTTTGGCGCCAACATCGGCGGCGCGATTATCAAGGATACATTATTCTTTTTTGCTAATTACGAAAATTTCGAAAAACCTACAGCTTCTAACTATGGTCCTGAGGGCAGTAATAAACCCCTTGCTACCGGTTTTACCCTAGATCAATATAATCAAGTTGCCGAAATTGCTAAAGATAGATATGGCATTACTGATATTGGTGGTTGGGATGGTAATCCGAAAGAAAAAGATGAAAAGATCCTTCTAAAATTAGATTGGAACATTAACGATGAGCACCGTGCGTCTTTCACTTACAATCGAGATGATAGTAACAGTATTAGAAATGTTACTAATTCAAGCTACAATTTAAATACTTCTACCAACTGGTATAACTATCAACAGAATATGAAATCATATGCGACGCATTTATATTCTGACTGGAACGATGATTTTTCTACCGAACTTGCCGTTTCATACAAAGATGTTGAGTCTATTTCAGGTGTAGCGACACGTGAATACGGTAAAGTCAGTATCGATAATAAACCGGGCGGTTCTCGTGGTGACGGCATTAATTTTGGCCCAGATAACTATCGTCATGCAAATGCATTAGAAACTAAAACATGGCGTGTTAACTTAGATGGCGAATACTTACTAGGCGACCATAAGTTGGGCTTTGGCGTCCAATATGAAAGAAATGACATATTTAATATGTTTGCCGAAGCAACTTTAGGCACATGGACATTTAAGAGTATTGAAGATTTTGCAGCCGGTAATGGTGAATTGTACTATGGTAATGCTCCTTCGAACAACCAAGAAGACACTGCTGCATCATTAGTGATGGGAACGACTTCTCTCTATATTCAAGATGATTGGGCATTTAGTGACGAGATTGATTTATCTTTTGGCTTACGCTATGAGCGAATTTTTGCTGACGACAAGCCAGAATATAATCAAAAATTTGTAGATCGTTATGGTTATAATAATCAAGAAAACTTAGATGGTACTGCCATTTGGTTACCTAGAGCTGGTATTACTTGGTATGCAAGTGATGACCTTACAGTACATGGTGGAGTTGGTCTATTTAGTGGTGGTAAACCTAATGTTTGGATCTCAAATTCTTATAGCAAAAGCGGTATAAATTACGTAACTAATAGGGAAAATTACACAGATTTAACATCGCTTGTTGTACCTCAAGATATGAAAGACTCATTAGCAAATGTAACCGCTGATGGCGAAACCGATGTTATTGACTCAAACTTCAAAACACCATCAGAGTGGCGTTATAGTGTAGGTTTTGACTATAACTTTGATATTCCTTCTATGGGTGATAATTGGAAATGGTCAGCAGAATATATTTATGTTGACAAACAAGATTCACTAGCGTGGCGTGATCTAAACCGTAAAGCAAGTGGTGTAACCACGGCTGATGGTCGTATTCTTTATGAGCCTGTTGATGCAAGTAACTCTGACCATTACGATATTTTATTAACAAATGCTGATAGAGATGGTTACTCTAATATAATTTCTACTAGCTTAAGTAAATATTGGGATAATGGCTTTGACATGACAATGTCTTATACTAATCAAGATATTGTTGATGGTAACACAGGTACTAGTTCTCAAGCCGCTTCTAACTATAAATATAATGTTGTGAGTACCGGCCGTAATGTTGATGAGTTAGGTACGGGTAATTACGAAATAAAGCATAGTTTAAAAATTGCTTTAGGTTATTCTAAAGAATTCTTTGAAGGCTATGCAACTAAAACGAACTTGTTCTTTGAACGTCGTTCTGGTAGACCATATGGTTGGGTAATGGGCACGTATAAAAAAGGTGCTTTGGGGGATGAGTATTATATATCTAAATACAATGCTTATACGCCTTATATTCCTTCTGGTGCTGATGATCCAAATGTAGCATATGATAAAGGGATGACTTATGAACAACTTATGTCTGAGTATGTGATACCTGCTGGTTTAGAAGGTTATGCAGGTGGCTTTGTCGGTAAAAATGCCTCTAACCGCCCTTGGATCACGACTATGGACTTATCTATTAAGCAAGAAATTCCTGGTTTCATGGCTGATCATAAAGGTATATTGACCTTTACGGTTAAAAACTTGGCTAACCTTATTAATAGTGATTGGGGACACGTATACAGTCCAAAAGAAAATAACTTTAATAAAGAGTTTGCTAATGCAACTTGGAATAATGATGGTCAGTTAGTTTATAGCCCGAATAGCCGTACTAAGCTTGGTGATGATACCTACAAAATCGAAGGCAAAGAATCAGTGTGGTATATTAAAGTGGGTGTTAAATACACGTTTTAATATATACATGTTAAATTTGTAGTTTAAAACCGCACTTACTTTATAGTGCGGTTTTTTTATCGTATGCTTTTATGCATATCGCTAATACCAATTCCATTAATTAACTTCCCACTTGTATCCAGTCTCTAGAGCATAATTTCATCACTCTGGAGGCGTCAGATATAAAGCTATTCCAAGCTCGGCTACATTCATCAACAATATCGTCATAACC